>Ga0208279_1000002_pt1 | contig 292288 bp, 222 predicted proteins | sample AntAceMetag02UKM_FD_184766 | JGI IMG/M metagenome (GOLD analysis project Ga0208279, IMG submission 184766) | Saline lake microbial communities from Ace Lake, Antarctica - Antarctic Ace Lake Metagenome 02UKM (SPAdes) (version 2) | ecosystem: Environmental > Aquatic > Non-marine Saline and... | reverse complement strand
GATCTTGCCCTCTCGATCACCGCGGCGGCGTTGAAAACCTGCCCGGCCGAGCGGGTGACGAAACCGACGACGAGGGTCTTGTCGGGACAGGCGGCCGCCAGTTGCTCGACCGCCACGCGGTTGTCCTCGACGAAGTGCGTCTTATAGACCAGATCTTCCGGGGGATAGCCGCAGACCGCCAACTCAGGGAAGACCACCAGATCCGCCTCGGATGCGACAGCCTGAGCCCAGATCGACTTCATCTTCTCGACATTGCCCGACAAATCCCCAACGACGGCGTTAAATTGACCAAGCGCTACTCTCACTGCACAAAACTCCAAATCAAGGGCGTGCATTGCACACCGTTACGCTGGGGAAAGTTGTTTACCAAAAGCCCATTCTATCGCCCTGCGCCGGCCCATCAATCCTTTTCGCCGGACCCGCAAGATTGGCTTCGTTTGGGTTCGTTTCACCACCCGAATCCCCATTTACAACCCCATAACGCAGATAATTGGGTTTGTTTCGCATAATTAAGTGTATGGAATCCGCCTCCAGTCGCCCCCAATCGGGCAGTACAAGAGTGGATGGGGCACAGGGCAAATGAGCAGAAGCGCAAATACGCACCGCCCCCCCGCCGATTGCCAACACCCCGCGAATAATGACCACCGATCTGCACGTCGCTATTCCTTTGTCGCTCCAATTCCACCATGTTCGGTATATATATACCACACTACGCACCAAACGTCAAGAACAATTCCCCCCCAAATGTGCCGCACCCCGTTTCGTTTCTCGCAGATTCCCCATTCTCGGTCAATCGAATTCAGCACCGGAGACAACGGCGCCGCCCGAGACACCTATATCCAGAACCCTCGTCTCGACACGAAATAGGCCAGGTCCACTTGATCCAGCCGGGCGACGATATTAAAAATGGCAGCGCAACATTTCGTCGCCCTGCCATTTTATTATACATCGTTTACAGACTCTCATAACGCTGCGGTGAGTTGCCCACAGCGCCATCGTCCATACTGCTAACTTAAAACGCCTTGTGCAGCGGCGCTGTCCGTCCGGCCAGGTAGGCGACCTCGCCGTCGGTCAGCGTGACGCTGTAGATCACCGCGTCATCGACCTTGCCCGGGAAGGAGCTGGTCTGCGTGATCCGGCTGCCCACGTGAACGCGATCCGACGAGGGCGAGAGGTCCCGGATGTTGGAATTGGCAGGGTCGGTGTCCATCGGAGCGCCGTCGCCATAATACTGGATGGTCGTCCCATCGTACGACATCGCATAGTGGTGCCACTCCAGCGCCTCGTCGTCGGAGAAGATCGTCTCTTCCCAGCCCCAGCAATGGGCGCCGACGCCGCCGGGACCGCCCAGGCTGCCGATGTTGAAGTGGCTGCCGTTGCCGCCCTCGCCGGCCGCATCGCCGGTGAACCCGAAGATCAGGGTCCAGTCGGGGATGGCCGTGTTGTCGGCCTTGGCCCAACAGGCAATCGTGCGCGGTGCGGCGCCACTGACGCCAACGCCTTCGATCGAGATGTACTGATCCTCGCCGCCGGGCAGGCTCACCACCTGGCCGCGGATCGGATCGTTCTCGAAGGTGATATCACCAACGATCGCGCCGTTATGGCCGTTGCCCGAGCCGTCGGCGGCGTTGCCCTCAAAGGCATAGGAAGCCACCAGGTTCGCCCCATCGGGCTCGACGGGCGTGATGAGCTCGGGAGCGTTGGGGTACAGCCGGATGTCATCGATGTACACGACGCCGGTCGCGCCGGCGCCCTCGACGCCCACGATCAGCGAAGTGACGTTGCTCAGGTTCCCGCCGACGGCCGACAGATCGATGTTCCAGGGCTGCCACGTGGCCCTGGCAATATCAGCCACGTCACCGTCATAGAGCACCTTGACGCCGTTGGTCTTGACGTACAGTTGTCCGGTGTTGCCGGCAGCGCCGTGGAAGTAGAGCGAGAGGCTCTTGATTCCGTTGGTCGTCCAGTTCTGGGCCAGCGCCAACTCGGCCTCGGAAATCGAGGCGCCCGTGTTGTCGTAGAACAGCGGCATGGACTGGTTGCCACTGTTGACGATGGTCCGCTCGGCAAAGGGGGCTTCGATATGCCCGACCATGGAGCCATTGTCAAGCGATTCGTAGCCATCGATCCAGGTCAGGAAGATGGCTTCGCCCGCTTCGATATCGTCGGTGTAGCTCTCAAAATCATCGACGACCCGATGCGCCTGCGTGGAGAAACTCCAGAGGTCGCCTTCCCAGGATTCGGCGTCCTGGATCGCATCGACCTGCCAGTAATACGCGGTCCCCAGATCCAATGCCCCAGGGTCGAAGCTCGCGGCATCGACCGTACCGGCCAAGGCCGGCGCATTGGGGTCGGTGCCGAAATTCACCTCATGCGAGACCGCATCTCGACCGGATCTCCAACCGAGCGTCGCATCCACAGCCACGTCCGTCGCGCCGTCGTCCGGCTGCGGCTCGCGGGCCTGGGCGGGAATGAACAAGAAGCGGACTTCGCTCAAGCCATACTGCGGCACAGGCAGGATGCCGAAGGCGCTGTTGACGGTGAGCTTGACGAACTGGGCCGGGACACCCTGGAAATCGACGGTCGTGTTGGCCGTGTAATCGGCCCGCGCCGTCGCTTGGGTCAATTCCACATCACCCAGAACCGTCCAGTCGACGCCGTTCTCGGAATACTCGACCGTGGCGTTCTGGATGCCGAAGCCGAGCATCAGCTCAAACTGGACGTTGTAGTTCCAGACCAGCATCTCATGCATCTTGTAGACGCGGTCAAACTCGAACGCGATGTAAAGGGGCTCATCCCCTGTACGGGTCGCCAACCACATGTCGGGACTATCGACCGAATGCTGGTCGTCAGCGTTGAGTCCCGATCCGTTGATCGTATTGTCAGGAAGCGCACCGGCCTGGGACATCCCATTGCTCGTGGCGATAATACGCTCGATCGGGTAGCCCATCGGCTCGGCGGTGAAGCTCCAGACGTCGCCTTTGAAAGTCGTGTTGTCGGGCGCCCCATTGACTTCGTCGACGCGCCAGTAATAGGTCTGTCCGAACTCAAGCACGCCGTCAGGATCGTAGCTGGTCCCCGTCTGCCCTTGACTGACGAGGGTGTCAGCGCCATCGTTGACATCGTCAAACACGGTCCCGAAATACACGTCGTGCGTGACCGCGTATTCGCCAGGGGACCAGGCAAGGTCGGTCGTGATGGGCACGTCGTCGGCGCCGTCGGACGGTATGGGTGTCCCGGCGATTTCTCCCCTTAGCATTTTCGCCTTGGTTTGGACCATGAGTTGATTGATGTCCTCTTCGCTCAGGGCAATGTTCCAGATACCGATCTCGTCAAGAACGCCGTCCCAGGCAAACCCTCGGGCCGCGTCCAACTCACCGATCCATATGGGCGCGTCGCCTCCGTTGACGCCACTGTCCGGGTGATCATCGCTGGACTCCAGGACGCCATTGATGTAGAGCTTGATCTTCTCGCCGGCGTTGCCCTGCCCATCAAATACGAGAGCGATGTGATACCAGGTGTCATCCTGGATGACTGTCGTGGACAGACCCACATTTGTGTTGTTGGCGTTCACCCGGCCATTGACAAGCTGGCCAGTATAGATGAACAAGTTGTAAACATCACCGTCGCCAAAAGCAATTCTCTTGGAGGCGAGGGACATCCCCTCGTAGCCCGCTACGCCCCGGGTAAGTACCCAGGCTTCGATGGTCAGGGCGGACATCCCGTCCAGTTTATCCGCATCAGCGACTTCCACCCGGTTGGCATTGTTGCCATCAAACTCGAGTCCCTTGGTCCCGAGTTGTCCATCCGCTGAATTGAGCGAGCCATGGATCACGACCGTCGTGGGATCGGCGGATCCATCGATGGGATTCGTGGCGTCCTCAAACGGCAGGTAGAGCACCAACCCTTCCGGGTCCGGGCCGGCCGCCATCAGAATCGTATTGAATAACAGCAAGAGCACGCATCCGCAGAGTACTTTTCCTGGTCTTACGTCCTTGATCCATTTGGACATGCACATGACGATCCTCCTTCAAGAAAAACCAGACCTGATTGCACTGGCACATGCTGCAGCGGTGACGGCCCCATAGCCTTTCTGCAACAGTGGGGATACCGATCGTGAAATGTGGCTGGTGAATATGTAATGCGAGAGCACTGCCCGCTTGGCACCCCCATACTCCGCTTTGCACCCGGCAAAAACACATGGCGCCAGTACCCTCGCCCCCGATCCGCTCGATACGCCGCTCCAAGCCTCCTGGCAGCACTTAGCAGCACGTCGCCTGTCGAGACCACCACGGTTCCGACAGACCCAAGGACTACATCTCCAACCAGTCTCATTTGTACCAGAATCAGCCACGGTACGCAACATCGCTCTCCGGCACCCTTTCCTTGTATTCCCTGTCTGTCTATCGTCATTGCGCAGGGCCATCTTAACGCGTGGAGGCTGCGTATTGTGACGAGAAAGGGCCGTCAGGCGATCCAATGCTGCAACAGGCAACCGACGGGGCCGGCAACGGGGTCGGACTGGGGCAGGGAAACGTGGGCGATGGTCTCATCGGCGTCGGGGCGTTCGCCCGGTTTGCCGTAACACATGTCGGGGTGCTGGCCCTGGGGATAGGCGCCGACGACGGTGAAATCCGTGCTGGAGTCGAGGTTCTTGTGCGCGACGCCGGCCGGGATGACCACGACGTCGCCAGCCTTCACAGTCGCAACCAGGCCCTCTTCGCCTCCGAGCTGGACCTGGGCCCGTCCGGCAGCGATGGCGAGGACCTCGTGCGCCGTGCTGTGGTAGTGATGAAACCCGTAGATTCCGTTGACCCAGCCGGCGCCCCAGTGGTTCTGGGCGAACCGCTTGAGAATCGCTTCGGGTGCGTCGGGGCCAGTCACGATCAGCGCCTGGCGATAGAGCAGCACAGGCAACTTCGGATTGTTCGGAAACACACCATCTTCGCTCAGTAAGTGGGCTTCGACGTCGAAGCCACTCGCATTGCCGTCCGCATCTGATGTCCAATCCGGCATGCCATCTCTCCGAAAGGCTTGTTCTCCTTTGGCAATCGTCCCTGACTATTCGTTCCCGCACGGGGTTAGGTTCAGAGGACCTGGCCGATCAGGTGAAGGGCGCCGAGGTAAATGTCCAATCCGAGAGCGGCGATGAGGACGGCCCAGCGCAGCCCGCGGAAGCGCAGTTGTTTCCAGGCCATGAAGTAGACGATCCCGACCGCCAGGGCGCCGACCAGGTACATCTTGGCGGCCTCGACGAAGAGCTCGGCGTACCGATCGGCCAGGCCAAAGATAACCTGGAAATACTTCGCAGCCAGTATCAGCGTCACGACCGCCAGGGCCCCCATGCAGATGGCGATGGCCAGGACCCACTTGCGATCGGAGGCGCCGGCCTCGATCAGGCCCTGCAGGCCCACCCCCGCCAGGACGGCCAGGCAGACCAGTGGGATGCTCAGCCAGAGGATCGGACTGACGCCGAGCCAGGCGATCGGGCCGGGACCCAGATAGGACCGGCAGAATGTCAGGGCCAGGCCCACGAGAATGATGGTCAGAATGCCGAAGCGCCGCGCCTTGACCATCATACCCAAGCCGAGGATCAGCGGCGCGATGGGGATGTGATACAGGCTGGGCAGTGCCGCGGTGCGACTGACCATAACCAGCGGCGCGAGGAAACCCACCAGGTCGGTCGGTTTCAGATCAGGTTGGATCGGCACGGCAAACAGCCGGTACTCGGCCACCAAGCGGAAGAACAGGAAGAACGCGACGACACCCGTAAAAGGCAGAAGCGCCAGCAGCGTGCTGGCCAGACCGCGCCGGCGCAGGCCGATATGCGCCGCGGGCATGAACAGCCAGGGAATCGACGCGGCCAGCAGGCCCGCCAGGGGATGAAACCCGCCCAGAGCCAGCATGAAGGGACCGAATCCATACACCACGCCAGCCAGGAAGGAGCCCGAGAAGCCGACGACCCAGCGACGGCTCAGCACAAAACAACCCACCGCCGCGGCCAGGGCATTGATAGGCAAGAGCCAGTGCCAGGTCGTGAAACGAGCGAAGTAGGGCTGATAGAGATAGACCGCGAAAGCGCCGTAGAGAGCCATCGCCAGTAGCACATAGGACAGGTTTCGCGGGTATCGAGGCATGGTCAGTTTGCCGGCTCCCTCCGCAGCGCCGCCGGTATCCTTCGTACTTGCAGGCGCTCTTTCAATCTGCCTCCAATGCTTGTCATCCTGAGGCGTTGCCAAAGGATCTGGGCCAAGCAAGAGGCATCGCCGACGGGACGAGAGAAACGCCGCTTTCCCAGGCCAGATCCTTCACGTTCGTTCAGGATGACAGATCGGGAGGCGGGATCGGGAAACCTGCTTGCGAACGTTGATCGCACTGGCAGCGCCATCAGCTCTTCAGGATGACCTTGCCGGTCCCGCGGGTGATCTTCCCGATCCGGTTGACTTTCTCGCCCCACTTAATGAGTTGCCGGGCGATGGAGTCGGCGAAGTCCTCGGCGACGACCAGCACGAAGCCGATCCCCATATTGAACACGCGGAACATCTCCTGCTCCTCGACCGGGCCGGCCTCCTGCAAGAAGGGGAACACTTTCGGCACGGGCCAGCTCGAGGTCTTGATCACCGCGTTGCAGTCCTTGGGCAAGACGCGGGGGATATTGCCGACGAGGCCCCCTCCAGTGATGTGAGCCATCGCGTGGACGACCCGCTTGACCTTGTACTTGTTCAGCAGCTTTACGATCGGTTGGACGTAGATGCGGGTCGGCTCCAGCAGGGCCTGGCCCACGGTGGTCCCGTCGAGTTCGTCGATGAGGTCTTTCATCTTCAGGCGGGCCCGCTTGAAGCAGACGTTGCGGGCCAGGGTGTAGCCATTGCTGTGCAGGCCGCTGGAGCGCAGGCCGAGAATGACGTCGCCCGCCCGGACGCTTTTGCCCCTGATAATCTTGTCTCTCTCGACCACCCCGACGGCAAAGCCGGCCATGTCGAAATCGCCCTTGCGATACGTGTCGGGCATCTCGGCGGTCTCCCCGCCGATCAAGGCACAGTCGGACATCCGGCAACCGGCCGCAATGCCCTTGACTAGGTCGGCAACAAAAGCCGGCTCGAGCGTGTTGACCGCCAGGTAGTCCAGAAAGAACAGGGGCTCAGCCCCGATCACGAGCATGTCGTTGACGCTCATCGCGACCAGGTCGATACCAACAGTGTCGAACTTCTTCGCCTTGGCGGCCAACTGAACCTTGCTGCCCACCCCATCCGTGCAGGCGACCAGCACGGGGTTCTTGTAGTTCTTCTTGAAGAGCTTCTCGTCATAGTCCAGGCGAAACAGACCCGCGAATCCGTTGGGCAGCGCGATCACGCGCGGCCCGAACGTGCTGGCCAGACTATGCTGAATCCGCCCGACCATCTCATCGTTGGCGTCGATGTTCACTCCAGCCTGTTCGTAGCTTACGTACTCACTCATGGGCGGCCGAAAAATCCTCGAACATAGTCATCTGGTAATGCTCCATCGCGAACTTGTTCAGGGTGATATCGACGGGGATCGGGTACTTGCCGCTCCAGCAGGCGGTGCAGTAGTGATCGTTGGGCAGGGTCGCACAAGAGAGCATCCCGTCCAGCGAAAGGTACCCGACGCTGTCGACCCCGAGGAAATCCCTGATCTCATCGAGACTCCGGTTGTTCGCCAGGAGTTCTTCTTTCGTGGGGAAGTCGACACCGTAGTAACAGGGGAACCGAATGGGCGGGCAACTAACCCGCATGTGGATCTCCTTGGCGCCCGCCTCACGCAGGGTGCGGATCTTGCCGCGCGTGGTGGTGCCGCGCACAACGGAATCGTCCACCACGACCACGCGCTTGCCCGCGACCACTTCGTGAATGACGGCCAGTTTCAGTTTGACCGCCAGCTCGCGGAGCTTCTGCTCGGGCGAGATGAACGTGCGGCCCACGTAGTGGCTCCTCACGAAGCCCATATCGAACGGGATACCACTCTCTTCGGCGTAGCCCACCGCCGCGGCGGTCCCGGAGTCAGGCACGGGAACCACCACATCGGCTTCGACGGGGTATTCGCGGGCCAACTGATGGCCGAACTTCTTGCGCAGCGTGTGTACGTTCTCGCCGAAGAAGCGGGAGTTCTGCTTGGAGAAATAGACATGCTCGAAGATGCAATGCGCCGGGGTAACGCTCCCCGGCTTGACGAAGAATCGGCTGTGGAGCCCCTTCTTGTCGAGCCGGACGATTTCGCCCGGTTCGATCTCGCGAATGAACGTGCCCCCGATAGCGTCAATGGCGCAGCTCTCGCTGGCAACAACATAGCCGCCTTTGTCGGTCCGACCCACACACAAAGGCCTGATCCCATACGGATCGCGGGCCGCCTGAATGTGATCGGCGAACATGAAGATCAGCGAATAGGCGCCTTGGAGGTGGTTCACGACATGGCCCAGCGGATCGGGCTTGCTCTGGTGGGTGGGCTTAGCCAGCAGATGGACGATGATCTCCGTGTCGCTGGTCGACTTGAAAATGCTCCCGTAGGCCTCGTACTCGTCGCGCAGCAGACCCGCGTTGATGAGGTTGCCGTTATGGGCCACCGCCACCTGGCCGCGGGAATACTCCGCCAATAGGGGTTGCGTATTGACCGCCTTGGACGCGCCGGTCGTGGAATACCGCACGTGGCCGATCGCCATCGGATTGGCTAACTTATCAAGAACGCCCGAGCCGGTGCGAAAGACGCGCGAGACCGTTCCCATCCCTTTGTAACACTGGATGAGCTCGCCATTGCTGCTGGCGATCCCGGCCGCCTCCTGGCCCCGATGTTGGAGACTGTGCAATCCGAAATAGGTCTTCTGGACCGCCTCGGGATCACCGAAGATCCCGAACAGACCGCATTCTTCCTTCTTCTCAGGTAAGACCTCGTACCCATCAATTTCCGACGCCGGTTCAGACATGACCCTCACACTGATAGCCAGAGGTTGATAAAGTCAATTCACAAGAAACGCCCGTATCACCCACCAAAGCGGTAGTTTAGTGACTCGCACCGGCCGAGTCAATCGTTGTCTTGAGAAACGCCGGCGACGACTGGGCGACCCTTCTTTCAGTCGATACTCTCCGAACGCGCCAGGAGTTCGTTCAGGAGGGGCTTGAACTCGGCGATGGCGTTGCCGCGATGGGAGATGGCGTTCTTCCGCTCATCCTCCAGTTGGGCGACGGTCTTGCCCAACGCCGGGACGAAGAAGACCGGGTCGTAGCCGAACCCGTTCGTTCCGGCCGGCTCGTCTACGATGCACCCCTCGACGTGCCCACGCGTCTCCAGCAGGACCTTGTCGGGGCGAGCCAGGCACAGATGGCAGACGAACCGCGCCGTGCGCTTCTCCAGAGGGACCTCTTTCAACAGCTCCAGAAGCTTGTCGATATTGCGCCGATCGATCAGCTTCCTGTCGGCGCCGGGGGGGATATCGCCACAGAAGCGGGCCGACGTGACGCCCGGCGCGCCGTCGAGCGCGTCGACGACCAGGCCCGAATCGTCGGCCAGGGTCCAGAGCCCCGTCGCCCGGGCGTATTCGGTCGCTTTCTTACGGGCGTTCTCAGCAAAGGTCGCGCCGTCCTCTTCCACCTCCCCGATCCCGGGGAAATCGGACAGGCCCTTCCAATCCACATCGGCATCGAGCATCGCCCGCAACTCGCGAATCTTGCCCGGATTCGTCGTCGCCACCAAAATCGTATGCCTAGCCGCCTCTGCACTCATAAGCGCTGCACCATCCTATTTTCATCGCTCGGAATCTCTTCAAACACAGGGCAGGCCATCTTACAAACCCCCACTAGTGACGCAACCGGAAAATGACACCGCTCAGGGCCTGGACCCGTTTTCCCCTGGCATTGCTGCGAAGTCCGCGTTACGTTGAACTGGCTCGCACACGCATTTTTTGGTGTATATAAACAAGTCGATTTTGGGCGTTAAGGTGCCAGCGAAGACTGACATGGCTAACGCATCCAGACGCGAAAGGAGAAATCGCATGGATACATCGGCGACCCCCGACAGGGAACTGCGAACGGCAACCGTCGCGCGCAAGAAACAGCCGGGATACCGCTGCCTGGGCAAACAGCGTGATGGAAACTACGCGCTCTGTGTGGGCATACCCACGGCCATTTTCTCCGGTGAGCAGTTGCGTCAGCTGGCAGAGGTGATTGACAAATACGCGAAAGGCGGCCATTTCTCGACGGCCCAGAGCCTCGTCATCGTCGGAATCCCGGAAGGTCTGTATTACAAAGCCCGACAGGCCGTTCTTGACGCGGGCTTCGATGTCCGTTCTATCGGCCGAGATGTTCGCCAAGTGAAGTGCTGCCCGGGAGCCGATTTTTCGCCTTTTGGTCTTCAGCGGACTCTCCCGTTGGCAACTGCACTGGAAAAGGCGTTTCGCGGGCTTCCCACCCCTATGAAGTTCAAGATCAGTGTATCCGGCTGCCCTAACTGCTGTGCAAACACCAAGCTGAACGATTTTGGCCTTCATGGAGTGCTGAACGGGTGGAAGATCTTCATTGGCGGGAAGATGGGTACCGTCCCCGCCATTGCTGAGGAACTCGCTTCGGGCGTATCCTCTGACGATGTTCCAAAGTATCTGGCAGGAGTCTTGAGGGTTTACAAGACGGAGGCGCAACCGAATGAGAGACTCGCAAGAACTCTTTCACGCGTCGGTTTGAGCGTCTTCAGGGAAGCCGTGCTGGCCCAGCTCGACGCCCCGTTCGACGACTTGGTGGCGAGCGCGAAAGAAGCCCGCGAGACAGCCGCGGCGTCGCCGTGCATTGGGCCATTGGGGAAGGGACGGCAGGAATAACAGGGGAGTATAATGCGGACAGCGACGCATGGCTGCCCGATACAAACCGTGGGCTATTGCCTTCCCGAGACACCTGCGGAACGTAAGTTCACGGTCACTTCGAGGGTGCCTTGGGGGGCTGGTTTGCGGATGGCGATGCGAGTGTGTGACGCGCCGTCGGCCAGCGGGAGGCGATCGAGGCGGAGGGTGCAATCCGGGGGGATGAAGAGTTCCACTACTCCTTTGGCGCCTTGGATTGTGACGCCGCTGTCCGTCTGTTCTACGGGTAGATTGGTTTGCCAGTAGAATTCGACGGCGTTGCCTTGGGCCAGTTCGTATTCGTCGCGGATCACGAGCGTCTCGGGCTTGGGCGAGTCCCAGGTACGAGTCCATTTCTTGTAGTAGCTACTCCAGCCGGGCATCGCGTCGATCTGGGCATGGAAGCTTCGCTCGTCGCCCTGACCGGTGGGCTTGACGTCGTACGGCAATGGATTCTGGGGATGCGCGCGGTCGGACATCCCGACGGGGACGAGCATGTTGTGGCGCTGGCAGTGTTTGTAGACGGTGTGGATGGGGTCGCCGTAGTCGCCTATCCCCAGGTCCATCGCGAAGGCTTGGCCGGCGTATTCCAGTACGAAGCTGCCCTTGTCCTCGTGGGTGTGGCCCGCGCCGGCCTTGTTGCCCATGATCAGCAGCTTGACGCGATGCTCGCCCAGTTGGCGAGTCGAGGCGATGTAGCCGATCTCGGACAAGGAAATGTAGGCCGGTAGAGGCGGACCCGGCTGGGCGGGCGGGGTCAGACCTTTGCGCAGGCAATGCTTGTGGAAAAGCGTCGCCCAATAGCTATCGGGCATCACATCGGCCAGGATCGTGAGCGTGTCGCTGCGGAAGCTCGGGCCCGCGTCGCAGACGGGGATGACATCGTCATCGGTCGTGGAGGCGACCACGGCCGCGTAGTCGGCAGTGCGCTGGATGACGGGGGGCATCAACGTCTCGGCGTCCAGGCCCCGCGCCCGGGCGTAGTACTTGAGGACTTTGTAGTTCTCGCGGGCGGTCGGGTTGAAATAGCTGGGCCCTTCCAGGTACCCCCCGTCCGGCTCGATCACGGTCTCGAGATTGTCGATAGCGTCGGCGTAGGCCAGATCGGTGTAGGGCTTGACGCGGGGCCATTCTCGTTCGAGCACGAGATACGCGTACATGCGACCTGTATTGAAATACGCCAACTGGTTGCAGTGAAAAATGTACTCGTGTCGCCATGTGACATGGTTGATGGGACCAATCCCTTCCTCGGCGAGTCGGCGCATCAGGTAGGACCGTCCGGCGTCGGTGAAGATCTCGCCCGCCAGGTCCAGGATCATGGCGATGTCGGTGGCCGTGTAAGACCGGCGAAACGCCCGATCCTCCCAGGCGCTGCCCGGCAAGTGGGACATGAAACCCGTGTCCCAATGCTCGCTCATGGCCAGGCACAGCGCATACCGGGCCGCCATGCGCAGCGCTTCAGCGTCGCGCGCCACGAGCCCGGCAACAGCAAGTTCGGTATTCCCCGACAAGCGAGGCTGAAACTCATCCCGCACCCGACTGTGCGAACTCGTTCGACCTCCACTATTGGCGAATTCGTGAATCCCCTTCTCAGGCTTGTAGTCCCGCGCGACCATCGTGCGACGGGAATACTCCGATTCGCCATCGCCTTCCATCGCCCGGGCATGTTTCGCCTGTAATTCAGCCAGCTCCTCCGACGTCATGAAAATGCCATAGCGAGGTTCGAAGCGCAGAGCCGCGTCGCTGTCCTTAATATAGGCGTCCCATTGCCTCCGCGAGAAATCCCACTGGTCGAAGTACGCCTTGAGCCGCTCGGTGTTCTGGAGACCGATCCAGCGCAACCAGCCAGCGGCGTTCCCCTCGGCCCCGGCCGCCATCTCCAGTGTCACGGTGTCGATACGGGCGGCGTTCTCGAGGTCCAGGGCGTATTCGGCCCGTTTCTCCGTAGCCGGCTCGGAAACAAACGTGCGTTGGCCCTTGTCCGTCTGCACGGTCACGCGCAGCACCGATCCCTTAGGCGGCGCCAGGCGCACCAGCAGGCGGTCGTAGCCCGAGCAATCAACGTGAAAATCGCGGCTCAGGCGCAGGGCCGGACCGGCCTTGGGCTTCGACGCCCATTCGAAATCGACGGCGGCCCAGTTCTGCCTGATCCGCAAGCCATGATCGCGGCCTGGATCGATCTTCCACATCTTCAAACCACTCAGATCGGGCGCCCAGAACGGATCGATGATCGCCTCGGCGATGTTGATCGGCACCGGCTTTAGCAAAGCAGGTCTCTCGGAAGCAACGACCACCCTTCCTCGACCACTGCCTGAAACGAAGCTGATGGCCAGGACGATGAAAACCAGCCACGAGAATGGACGATGCAAGACGACCGTACGAGATTGCATGGATCTTCACCTCCGAGACACTTTCGGCATTATGGACTGGGCCAAGGACGCGACCTTACAACATGTGACACTTATAAGCCCAGGACCGTCACTTCGCAAGGGTCCAGAGGGCCGTCCAGCGCGCAAAGAAAAAGCCGGGTGCGAACACCCGGCCTGACACTGCACAGAACCGTTGCGCTCTACCGGTGCCGACGGATTGCCAGACCGCACGATCCGAACTCGACGCCGGGCTTGCCCCCACTCTTGGTGAACGGCGTAAACCATTTGCCCGATGTCTCCTTGGTCAATTCGAAGCCACTTTGCGGATCGACCCCAACCTTCAACTCGTATGACGTCACTGGGATGAGGCCCTGCAAGACGGTGCGGTAGATCCCTGACCCATCCTCCAGGTCCTCCAGAGACATATGCCATTGGCAGATGATCGTGGTCTGCCCGGCCAGCAGCTTGTCGAGGGGCAGCTCGATATCGTATGCGCCGACGCCAGTCTCACGGAACGCCAGTGGCTCGCGTTCGAGCAGCACCGCTTCCAGCGGCGCATCGGCATAGGGCAATTCGATCGACAGAAGAGAAGTATCTTGCGGGCCCTTCACAAGCGTTAGATAGGCTTTGACCCGGGCCCGACCATCGGACAGAACATACCAGTAGTCTTCCTGCGTGCCCACGAAATAGGGCTTGGACCACATCTGGTAGCCGACGCGCTTCTCCGGCGCTTCGTCGACCGAGACCGGTTCGGGCAAGTTTTCCGGGGCAACATCCTCTACGTGGAGGTCGCCGTAGATGACGCGGAAGGTTTCAGAATCCTCGGGTTGGTACCAGAAGATAGGGGTCTCTTTCTCCCCGAGCGTGACGCCCCAGCCACGGTAGGTCCACTTGCCCTGGCCCTTGAAAAAGCGGGTGAACAGCAAGTAGTTCTGGATCTTCTCGCCGATCTCAGCCTCCGCCTCCTCGGACAAAGCCATCGTCTTAATCTGTTCGGCGGCCGCCGGCGCCTGCTTCAGATAGTCTTCCACAGCGACGCCTTCAGGGAAATAGCCATCGCCAAAGACCTCAGCCAGGACGCGCAGCCCTTCGATAAAGTCCGCTTCCGTCGCGCCCATGAGATCAAGGGTGCTCTCCTCCTTAAGGGTGTACCCCTCCGGAACTTCCATGCTGAACAGAGCGTCTTCCATCGGCACATCGAACTGCACGTCGCGACAGATCGTGCGCATCTGCCCCTCGGCCTGCTCGATGCGTACGGGCAAACCAGTTTCGGGATCGGCCCAGATCGTGACTTCGACTTTCGGGTGTTGGACACGAAAACCCAGCAGCGTCTGGCCGGCGATTTCTCGTTCGCCCAGTTCTTCGACCGGAAAATGAGGATCGTCCTGCAACGTCGTAATGACGTTCTTGAGATGTTCCAGGTAGTTGGGTATGGACGGGAAACCCTCCAGACTGATGAATTGGGCTTTCTTCTTCTCGAACGAGAGCGTGAGAATCCGGCTGGCCTTCAGATCGATGATGCTTACTTCATCGTCCATCGTCGAGAGCGTTCGCCTGATGCGGGAACCCATGATCATGTCGTGAATGATGGGCCCTCCACTGTCTTCGTCTCCGATGATGAGGTCCAACACCGCGGTATTGGCGTTCAGAATGGGCTGGACCACGTCGGCCCAGGTAACGCTCGAACTACTGCTGAGAAAGGGCAATCCCAAAAGGGCGGCCAATACAACAGCCGCCGCGACGGCCAGTTTTCCTGTCTTGCCTGTCATGAGAGTTCTCCATATGTGCAGCCGGGAACGCCCAGAGGTGTCCTGCCGGCGTTGGTGCAATTGGTCCAGCGCGTCGCCCAGAATCCGGGCATCCGCCCCGGAACCGGAGGTGACCTCCGATTCCTGTATCAGTCTCTTTATCCGATCTGCTGGTTTCATCTGGCTAACTCACCGTTGAAGATAGACCGCAGTTTGTCGATTCCGTACCGGTAGCGACTCTTGGCCGTGTTGGGCGAAATTCCGCGAGCCTGGGCGATGGCGTCAAACGTCATCGAACTGTGCAAGTGCAACATGACGACCTCGCGCTGTTCGAAGGGCAGCGCCGCCAGGGCCCCGCCAAGTCGCTCGAACTGTTCGTTACATACCAGCGAATCCAAGGGCTCGCCGGCACCAGGAACTTTTTCAGGCTCCAGCCGGTCCCCAGGTTGGCCGCGCCGGCGCTCGGCCTTGTTGCAATTTCGAGCGTGGTTGGCCACACAGGTGAGCAGAAAGCCCTTGAGACTGCCCGTCAGGCGAAAGCGGTTCAGACCCTGAACGAAGGACACGAACACATCGTGGACGACATCTTCAGCCGCCGTCTTGTCATTGAGCAGAGCCATGCTCAGTAGCAGCAAGTCCGCCTTGTACTTCTGATAGATCCGCGTCAGCGCCTTGGCACTGCCACGTTTACATCGATAAACCAGCAACTTGTCTTCCATAGGACCGGCCCAACGGGTACCCGTACAAACGTTTGTCGCCCATAGAACAACTGCAAGACCGATTTGGGTCTAATCGGCGGAGAGTTTTTCGCACCGATTCCTTGCGACAGCGTATTCTCCCTGCGCCGAAAAAAGGCCGAGGAATAAACCCTCGGCCCGATTGCAACCCTTCTGAACCCAAAGACAATCTGCTACTGATCTGCGAGCAGCCCCAGAATGACTCGGACAAACTGCGGCGCGACCTGGGCCCCGGTTGAAGTGACCACCAGCCCATCCTTCTCGACAGGCGCTCCTGTATATGTGACCCCAGCCAGAGCGAGCGCCTGGCCCTGGGTCGCCAGACTCGTCGCCTTGGCGCCCTTCAAGGCGCCGGCCTTGGCCAGGATGACCGGGGCGGTGCCGCTGGCGCCTAGAATCTTCCTTTGGGCGACCACTTCACGGACCAATCCCTGAAGCCGAGCATTGGCCGCATAGGTCAGGGCGCCGGGCCCGCCGATGAATATGAAGGCGTCGAAATCATCGACGTTAACGTCGGCCAGTCCCAGATCGGCTTGCGCGATGCTACCGAGTCGTCCCACCACCCTTCCGCTCCTGACGCTGGCCAAGCGGCTCTCGACCGCTACGGCATCGAAGGCCAGCTTCGTCTGGAACAATTCCTGGTCTTCAAAATCTCGTTGTGGCGTGATAATCACCACTTTCTTGGCTACCGGCGTGGCAGATTCCTCACTCACCGTGCCCAGCGCGCGCGAGGCGGGATACCCGACCATGACGACGTACAGGGGCGTCAGCGTCCGATCGAACCGACAAATCCGCCGGATCCCGAGCGTATCCACACTGTTGATGGCGATATACGTCAGGTCCAGACTCAACGCCTGGAGTTGCAGACTCTGGGCCATTTGGCCGGCCAACAACAGCATGGCCGTTTTTCCTCTCTTGCCGTAACGCGTGGAAAAGGCGGCCGTTGAACCGGTCAGGATGACTTGGCAACCTCCAACGGGGACACCCTGCTGATTCAGTAGCGCCCCGGCCAGCGCCGAACGCACGTCGGTGTCCCTGAGCTGCCGCAGGGCATGCGTGCTGGGGATGTAGAGATAGATCCCATCGGGCAAGGCAAAGTAGATCTTCATCGGCAGCATCGCATCGGGAACGATTGCCCCGGCCTGACGTGACACGGTCACGCCTTGGACGGCCCAGGCCAACTGGCCGATCTCAGAAAACGTCAGCCGCAGGTTGGCGGGCGCCTCAAGGTTCTGCTGCCTGCTCAGAATCGCTTCGACACTCTCTGCGCTAGAGGTCCTCGGCGCGGGCAGTTGAATGACCTTCAGAGGAGCGCTTCTTGAGGTCCGACTCCGTCCTGTAGTTCCGGTTCGACTCCGCTGTCCCGAGCAGACAACCGTCATGCCGAGGAGGATTAACAGGCAGAGATGCCACTTCCAGAGAAGGGGTTTGCGAGCGCCAGTGAGGATTATCCGGCCATCCATCGTTCTGTCCTCCAACAAAGCCTTGGCTGTAGGAAACACTGTTATCTCACTATCGACTGTATAGTAATGCACTTGCTCTCGAGGGGCCAAAGGTATTCCGTCGAACCGACTTCGGGCCCGAACCCGTTTTGAGGTTCGCAGACCCAACGCATCGGCGACGTCGAAGCCTACTCCTGGCCAAACGGCCGGTAGAGCGGGTCCCCAATGAGCACCAATTGCCATGAGTTAAACGGTTTCGTGCGATAGAACGCCTCGACCAGACAACGTCCTTCGAACAGTTCGCCGAAAAAAGCCCTGGGCTGGGGAAATGCATGGAGGTACGGCTCGGCCACCGGGCCCAACGTCGCGGTAATGCCCTTTTTCAACAGGGCGGGGCACCATTGCGTGCTCTTGGCGTCGCGCAAGTTCACGGCTTCATAGCTGGCGATATGAAAACCGATCGCCCCGGGAACGAAGTCGAAGGCATCCACATATCTTTTCAGACTGTACCAGCCACAGTACAGGGCCGCCTGTGGACAACTATTGGGATCGAACAGCGCACCGGTGCGTTCTTCCTTGACCGGCAACGACGTCTTTAGCTGGGTCAGCAGCGCCAGATCCCGCAGCGACTGGTCGTAGAACCCATAGGCATCCTTCTGGAACATGCCCCGCGAATCGATATACGCAGTCCCGGCCAATCCGTTCGTCTCACCCATGATGGCTTTGTCGACGAGCCCCTTGGCGATACCATAGTCCGGACCGTCGAGCCGGCAGACCATCAGCGTCTTGAACGGCTGCGGCGCCGCGTCGCGCAACAGGTTGGGCCGCCATCGATAAAGCTCATAGGCGCCGAACAGGACCAGAGACAACTCGCTGTCAACGGATGCACTGGTTTCGGCGCCGGTGATACAATCGATATCCATCTGCAACTGCATCGCCTTGCGGCGTCGCAGGGTGTGTTCGGCCGAGCCTGCCTGTTTCCGTTCCTCCTCCTGTGCGATCGCCTCCTTCTCCTGCTGCAACTGGCGACGGAGGTTCTTCAATCGCCTATCGGATCCGACTTGGGGTCCTCGGCGCCCGACCTTGAAGGGAATCCCATAGGTCGTGACAAGACACTTGATTCCCCTCATGTCATCGCGCGTGGCGAAGATTCTGCGAATGGGCCTTGCCAGACGCTGTTCATAGTCACTTCGGCTCATCGAGTCGCGCAACTGCGTACCCAGCGCCACGGGGACCACACGTCCAGCAGGCACGCCGCGCTTCTGACAGTAGTATCGCGCCAGTCGCACGGAGGCGGCATTATTGGCGTTGGCGATCACGAGAATTTCGTCCGGCGCCAAGGCGTGCGCGCACGCTGCGTACATGAAGACTGCACAGAACGCGACCATCATCTTACCTGGCATGCTGAAACACCTCCACATCGCCGGCGGAATGGACAACAACGGCGATCTACTTCGATCCGTGGGACCGATAGGGATCGTTCACCGGCTAATCGCCGATCTCTTCCCCGTAGTCATCCAGCCAGCAAGCATTCGGATTACTGGCGAACACCATGATCCGGCCGCTATCCGCGTCATCGGCGGCGCGATGGTATTTGAAATACATGCGGTCGCCCAACTTGGCAATGATCTCCATTTTGCCCGTGGCGTGAGACATCGTATAGCGCACGCGCTTGGCCAAGCCCGAAACCCGCGACTTGGCCTGCTTGACAATTTCGTAGCCCTCCTCGATCGGCACGGTGTAAGCCTTGTTGCCCATCGCCGGACGGCACTGGAAGATGTAGTAAGGCGCATTGCCGATGAACGAGAGTTTCGCCAACAAGTCGCCGAGCACCTCGGGATTGTCGTTGACGCCGCGAATGAGAGGCGTCTGGTTCGCCGTGATGGCGCCGGCCTTTTGTAGTAACCCCACGGCCTTGACCGCGACATCCGTCAATTCGCGCGGGTGCACGAAATGGGTCATCACATAGATCCGCTTCTGGGCCGAACTATACTGCTCGATCATCTCTCGCAAGGCCGGGTCTTCGGTGATGCGATACGGATTGAAGGCCGGCATCCTCGTTCCGATGCGAATGATCTGCACGTGCTCGATCTCACGAAGCTGCCGAACGATTTCGGCCAGATCCGCCGTGGGTAACACCAGGGGATCCCCCCCGGTCAGCAGCACATTGCTCACCTCCTCGTGCTCGGCGATGTACTTGACCGCGGCCGGCACGTCGCGCAGATATTCCTGCTGAGGCTTGATGAAAACGCGCTTCCGAAAACAGTAGCGACAGATGCTCTCACAGACATTACTCACGAGAAGGAGGACGGTCGAAGCATACTTGTGCTCGACCCCAGGCATGATGGTAAAGGTCTCTTCGTCGGACGGATCGAGTTTGCCCCATTCGTCCAACTCCTCCACGCTGGGCACCACAATGCGACGGATCGGATCGTCCGGATCATTCCAGTCGACCAGAGAAAGATAATAGTCGTTGCAGCGGAACGCATACCGCTTGGCGACCTTTTCCAACGCGGTTCTATCACGCCGTTTCAACTGCTGTACCTGATCCAGTTTGGTCAGATAGGAGCCATGTTGTGCTGGGTTCACCGCCATAGATACAATCTCGTTCAATCCGTGTTTCTCTGCTGCTTCGATACCTTTTCTCCCCGAATGCACTCCATTTTCGAGTAGCGCTCTTCGTATATATTCTTCCGGCCGAACACTTGTGCGACCGTAGCAACCAAGATTCTCGCGTCCATTCTCAGGCCACGCTGCTCGACGTAAATAACGTCCAGTTCGAGTTTTTCCTCGCGTGTCAGCGCCCCCCGCCCCGAAACCTGGGCCAATCCCGTCAGGCCCGGCTTAACAAGCAACCGTTGTTTTTGCCGCTCATTCCATTCGGTGATCTGGGAAACATACAGCGGCCGAGGACCCACAAGACTCATGTCACCTATACCTATATTAACCAATTGCGGCAGTTCGTCAAGGGAATATTCTCGCAGCCACTTACCGATCTTCGTCAGCCGATGATCGGCTCCCGATCTCGGACTGGGCCCAAAGGGGTCAACATCGAGCCTCATTGTACGAAATTTATAGAACGTGAACGGCTTGCCGTTCTTTCCGGCCCGCTTCTGTTTAAAGATAGCCGGTCCTCGACTAGTGAATGCGACCGCCAGAGTGACCGCCAGCAAGAGCGGCGACAGCAACGCGAGCAACACCGTGGCGATCGCAATGTCACAGACTCGTTTTAGAATGGCGTTCATCATGATAGGGTGTATGTGACTGACAGGAAGAGTTCGCGCCGAAGCTCTACCGCCGTTTAGAACAGGCGGGCGTAATGTCCGGCCAGAATTTCATAAGTATGATCGCGCGTGACATGTTCGCGGCCGCGCCGTCCCATCGCTTTCAATTGCGTCTCGGGCGTTAGGGCCATGCGGCGCAGCACCGCAGCCAGCGCCACCGGGTTATCGGCGGCAACGGAGAAACCGCATTGGGCCTGGGCCACCTCGTCGAAGGTCGTGTCGATGGCAAAGACCACCGGCAGACCGGCCGACATGTATTCGAACAGCTTGTTGGGACTGACACCGTATTTGAAGAGATCCTTCTTCTGCAACCCGATATACCCGACATCGGCCGCGCCGGTCAGGGCCGGCATCTGGGCGCGGCTCACCGGTGGCAGGAACGTGACGTTCTGCAACTGTGCCTGCCGGGCGGCCTGCTGCAAACGCTCCTTTTCGGGCCCCTGCCCCACGAGCACAAAATGGAGACTCTCTTCGTCCTCCAGAAGCCCGGCTGCTTCGATCACATTCTCCAACGCGTTGACGAGACCGTGGTTGCCGCTGTAGAGAACGATTCGTTGGCCGCGTTGCTTCAGATCGTCCATGACCCTGCCGTGCTCCTCGGGCAGCGGGGCGATATGCTCCTCTCGTTCGATCTGTAGATCGAACCCATTTGGAATATGGACGAACTTCTCTTCGTCGAGTCCGTGAGCCACCATGTAGTCCTTGGCGCCGCCCAACAGCGAAACGGTGTAGTCACAGCATTCGTAGCCGGTTCGTTCGGCCCGGGCCATGGCTCGAACGAGCGGATGACGGGGCGAATGTCCCCCGACCTCGAGTAGTGTTAAGGGCCAAAGGTCACGGACCTCGAAGATGAACTTGGCGTTGTGCTTCCTGGCGAGGCGACGACCGTTGAGCGCCACGAATGGATGGGGCGATGACGCCACCACTACGTCTGGCTTGGGCAGTTGCTTTTGAGACTGGAAGGCCAGCCGCCAGGAGAACTCAACCATGTTCAGCACACGACCAAGGTGATTGCCCTCGTAACGACGCGTCTTGATCCAGAGATACGGTATCCCGTCGATCTCGGCGAACCGGCGCTCGGGCGTCTTCGTCATCAGATGATGGAACGAAGCGCACACAATCACCGGCGTCAAGCCCAGCCGCTGGAAATGACGGGCCAGATAGTAGTGCCGGTACTCCATCCCATGGGCCGGAGAACCCGCGTAGTGGTTCAAGATCCAAATGACTTTGCCACTATTCGTGGAGATGACCTCGGGTAGGACTACGCCAGAAATGTCAGAATCGCGTCCACCACTGCGTCCTGCATCTCGTCGGTCAGTTCCGGGTAGACCGGCAGCGCCATGATCTCCTTGGCCGCTTTCTCAGATTCGGGGAAGGCCCCTTCCTGATGACCGAGGGATGCGAAGCACTCCTGGAGATGCGCCGGCACGGGATAGTAGATCTCGCAGCCGATGTTGTTGGCACGGAGATGGGCGACGACCTCATCGCGCCGCGGCAGGCGAATGCAATACTGGTTGTAAATCGTCTGGCAATCGGGACTGATATAGGGGGTCTGGACCACCGTTCCAGAGAACTTATCGTTGTAGTACGCGGCGTTGCGGCGTCGGGCCTCCGACCAACTATCCAGATGCGGCAGCTTCACCAGAAGGGCGACCGCCTGGATGGGATCGAGCCGGAAATTGCCACCGATATACTTGTGGTAGTACTTGGGGTCCATGCCGTGATTGCGCATCTGGACCAGGCGCTGGTACAGCTTTTCGTCGTCGGTGACCACCATGCCCCCATCGCCGATGCCGCCCAGGTTCTTGCTCGGGAAGAAGCTAAAGCATCCGGCGGTGCCGATACTACCGGCCTTTTTGCCCTTGTACGTACTCGAAATCGACTGGGCCGCATCTTCGATCACCGCCAAGTTGTGCTTCTCAGCGATGGCCATGATCGCGTCCATGTCCGCCATCTGGCCGTATAAATGGACTGGCATGATCGCCTTTGTCTTATCGGTCACGGCCGCGGCGATCCGATCGGGATCGATATTGTACGTCTTGGGATCGATGTCTACAAAGACCGGTTTGGCGCCGACCCGTGCGATACAGCCGACAGTGGCAAAGAACGTAAACGGCGTCGTGATGACCTCGTCGCCAGGGCCGATCTCCAGGCTCATCAGGCAATTCAGCAGTGCGTCGGTCCCGCTGGAAACGCCCACGCCGTAACGGCAATCGCTGGCCTCGGCAATCTTCTTCTCCAACTCCTCGACCTTCGGACCGCCGATGCAACGCTGCGATTCCAACACCTCGGCCACGCCGGCCAGAACTTCATCCTTAATGGTCGCGTACTGCGCCTTGAGATCCAACAACGGTACTTGCATAACACCATCCCTGAAAAGTAACTACTTCCGTTTCCATTTCTGTTTCAACTCGGCATAGGATGTCGTGGCCACCTTCTGATCCGGCGGCAGCGGCGCCTCTTCATCCAAGTCAAGACATCGAATCACATCGAGCTCAACTTCTCGGTAGCGATACCCACTTTCCCTGCAGACCATCACACCGGCCTCGTCGGGCACCGTCAGCGGAACGCCATGTCGGCTGATCCACCCGACACGCCGAGCCGAAACGCCCTGCATCAGAGCATACTCCGGCACACTGTCAGTAACCACCGCGCCGGCGCCAATGAAGCAGTATCGGCCCAATTCAACACCACAGACGATCGTTGCGTTGGCCCCGACGGTGGCGCCCCGCCGAAACACCGTCCGCTCGTATAAATCCCGGCGGACGATCTGCGACCGAGGATTCGTCACATTGGTCAAGACGCAACTGGGCCCGAGGAAGACATCATCTTCGATGATCACCCCACTGTAAATCGCCACATTGTTCTGTACTTTGACATTATCGCCGATTACCGCACCGCTGGCAACCAGAACGTTCTGGCCGAGGATGCAGTGGGCTCCGACCTTGGCGCCCTGCATGACATGGCAGAAATGCCAGATCTTCGTCCCCTTGCCGATTTCGCAAGGCTCATCGACGTAGGCGGATTCATGAACGAAATAGTCTTTTGCCTGGCTCATTAGAACTCCCCAGGGCTCACCGGGCGGCCCTGAAGCCGCAACGATTCCTGCCCCGCTTCCAGGATCTGAACGACGCGGACGCCATCGGCCCCGTCACTGCGGACAGGACGGTTCTCGGCAATACAATCGCTGAAATGCTGACATTCCCGGGCCAGGGGCTCGCCTCCCGGAATCTTCGGAATGACAATATCGCCGAACCGCAGTGAGATGATATCCGCGTAAGAGGTCTTAGTATCGTGATTGACCGCCGCCCCTTTGTCGTAGATGCGAATCTTCTCCGTGGCCTCCATATCGTCGAAGGTCACCATTTTCTCCGGCCCGACAACGGTCATTTTGCGGATCTTGTGTGGATCCAGCCAACTGCAATGGACATGGGCCATTTTCCCATCGGCGAACTTGATCGTCGCAAAGACCACATCCTCGATACCCTCTTGGAGATAGCATTGGCCCTGAGCGGCCACCGAGACGGGTTCGGAACCCAGCAGGTAACAGATGACCGATATGTCGTGCGGCGCCAGCGACCACCAGGCGTTTTCGTTCTGACGAACGATGCCAAGATTGACCCGCTGGGTATACATGTAGTAAGGCTGGCCCACCTCCCCTCGGTCGAGCAACTCCTTCAGGCAGGACACCGCCGGGTGGTACTCCAGGAGATGGCCCACCATCAACTTCAGGCCCTTATCTTGGGCCGTTTCGGCCAGTTCCCTGGCCTCAGAAGCCTTCAGGGTCAGTGGCTTTTCCACATACACGTGCTTGCCCGCCTTCAGCGCCCGGCCAGCCAAGCAAAAATGTGTGGGCACCGGGGTGGCAATCACGATGGCCTGGACCTCATCGTCGGCCAAAACCGTGTCGGCATCCGCCGTCACCTTTATGAAAGGGAAATCTCTCTTGTGCATCGCCAGGACGCTATCGTTGAGGTCGCACACCCACTTCAGCCGGCAATGGCGCGCGGTGGCGAAATTGCGGACCAAGTTCTTGCCCCAGTAGCCGGCGCCGATGATCGAAATGGTGAGCGGCTCATCAGTCATGTTGGGATGGCTCCTCCCGGGAACCGCCTTCTGGTGACCCTGACGTTCCGGTCTTGATGATCCGAATGGGGCATCCAGCCGCCCTGGCATGATCCGGTACGGACACATTGACCAGCGAGGCCGCGCCAATCACAGCATGGCGACCGATCGTAATCCCCTCCCTCCCTGAGACAATCGTGCACCGCATCCCGATGTAGGCCCCTTCCCTGATGAGAATCGGCGTGTGCTCCTGGCCCGGGCCATGGACGGCGAAATAGGTCCCGTACGAGATGACTGCATTGTCCTCGATAACGGTTTTGCCTGGGTCCACATCGTCCAGATAGCACTTCATTCCGATAAATGCACCCTTGCCAACCTTGAAACCAACTATCCGGTAGAGCATGATTCGCAGCCGCGTCGAGACGATGTTGGGGATCAGCACCACGTTGAGCCACTTCCGTATTGGCTTCCACAGAATCAGCCACAGCGGGTAATCCGCGTAGTACGGGACCGGTTTGCCCCGGATCTTGTAGAGGATTCGTGCGATTGTCATAGGTCTCGTGGAGTCGTGGGTGGACCCGAGTTCACTGCCTGCACCAGCACATTCTCAAGGCGGGCGGCCAGGAGGTGTCTATCGAACTCCCGCTCGGCCAGCGCCCGCGCGTTGCGGCCCATTTCCTGGCACATGGCGCTATTGGCGGCCAGCTCCGTCAGGGCATCAGCCAGCGCCTCCGGGCGATCGGGCGCGAGAGACCGACCGCACGTGTTATTCTCGATTGTCTGGCCCAGCCAGCCCCCGACATTGATCAGGACGGGTTTCCCAGCCGCCAGTGCATCGAACATCTTGTTGGGCGACCAGGTGTGTTCTTTCGCAGCACGGTAGATCGTTAGGCAGACATCGCAGCCCGCTACAATCCGCGCCACCTCCTCCTTATCGGGGACGAGGTCACTGAAAACGACGTTTTTCAGGTTGTATCGCCCGACCAGGGCCTTCAGTTCCTCACGTTTACCGCCACCGCCATGCAGGACGAGCACGATATGATCCTGTCCGCGCTGGGCCAGAATCCGGCCTGCTTCCACGACATAATCCAAGCCGTTGGCCAAGCCCATGGCGCCGAAATAGACCGCCGCGAAACGATCTCCCAGCCCGAGACGCTCCCGGGCGGCGGTCCCGTCAAGGTCCGGCCGAAACAGGTCCAGATCGCTGGCGTTTGGAATCACCGTTACCTTTTCGGACGCAATACCTGTCCGGACAATGCCTTCCTGCATCCCGGGCGACAACGCCACGATGTGGTCCGCCTTGCGATAGATCTTCCGAGCCATACGCCCCAGCCACCAGATCGCGGCCGGGTTCTTCAGCGCACCGACGTTGACCAACGCCTCAGGCCAGAGATCCCGCACCTCGAATACAAAGGGAATTCCGAAGTGACGCCCTAGAGAGAGCCCGGCCAAACCCACCGTCAGGGGTGTGTGCGTGGCAAAAACGACATCGGGCCGTGCCATACGCTTGCCCACCCTCGAGGCCACCCGGGCAAATTCATAGAACTTGCCCATACGCTGCCAACCGTTCAGACCCGTGCCCACATGAGGATCGTTGTACCCCCCAGCGACAGACACCACGTTAATGCCGTCGATCTTGTGCTCGACGTATGTCTTTCCCTCGTGAACGGGGAATTCGCTATTCGCCAGACCCGAGGTGATCATGCTCACATCGTGCCCCTGGCTGGCCAGTTGGCGTCCGAATTCGTACGAGCGGGTCCCCGTTCGACCCTTACGGGACGCGAAATACTGATGGATATAGAGTATATGCATGCTAAAAGCTTACCAGTAAAGACCTTCATAACCCGGCGTACTCACGTCAACGCCCTCGATATTCGCGGCATCCAGCACCTGTATGCCGGCCCGGAGCCACCGCCCAATGCAGGCTGAATCAACCAAGCGATGGTTCACAACAATCACATCCATACCGGACAGGTCGTCCGCATTCGCCACGAGCAGTTGTTCCAGATGGCGCAAAGCCGCCTGAACCTGCTTCCTGTTGCTCCCAATCAGCCGCGCCGGCTGGATGTTCGGATCGTAGATCCGCAATTCGACCCCCTCTCCAATCAAGGCCTTGGCCACCTTTACGTAGGGGCTCTCCCGCATATCGTCTGTATCCGGCTTGAAGGCCAGTCCGATAAGGCCCGCAGTCTTGGGTTGATACGCAAGTATGCGCTCCACCAGGCGCGCCACTTGGGCTTCGTTACTCTCCAGGATCCTTTCCAGGACGGGGACCCGCACGGACCGGACCGAGGCAAATCGCAGGATGGCCCGCAGGTCCTTCGGCAGGCATGACCCACCGAACGCCGGGCCCGGCCCCAGATAGCGAGAGCTGATGTTCAGCTTCGTATCGGCACAGAAGACCTCCGCGACCTTGCGGGCATCCAGGCCGGCGGACTTTGCCAAGGCCCCCGCCTCATTGGCGAAGGTGATCTTCAGGGCGTGGAAGAGATTGTCACAATACTTAACCATTTCCGCTTCGCCCAGGCCGAGGCGAAAAATCGGGGCATCGTAGCCCTGATAAAGGGCCAAGAGGCGATCGGCCTCGCCTGGGTGCATCGCTCCGACCACGATCTTGGGCGGTGCGAAGAAATCCGCGACGGCCGTACCCTCGCGCAGGAATTCGGGATGGAAAACGATATGAATGTCCTTGCCCACCACCAGGCCGGACTCCCGCTCCAGAAGTGGCGCGACCCGTTCGGCGTTGGTGCCTGGAAGACAGGTGCTCCGCAGCACGATCAAGGGCCGATCGGGATGTGTCCCTAAGAAACGGCCGATCTGCGTAATAACTGTCTCAACGGCCGTGAGATCGAGCCCACCATGCGCATCGGACGGCGTCCCCACACAAATCCAGATCATCTCGCTGCCGCGTAGCCCTTCTTCAGGATCCGTGGTAGCCTTCAGCCGCCCTGCCGCATGACCGTCCGCCAGCAGTTCCGCAACGCCCGGCTCCTGAATCGGCGACCGGCCCGTCGAGAGATCGACGACCTTCGACTCATTCGGATCGACCCCAATGACCTCGTGGCCGCCCCGGAGCAGACACGCCCCACTGACGACGCCCACATAACCCATGCCGAATATGCTAATCTTCATTTCAGTCCTCTACCCACCCGTTCACCCCACCGCGAATCACCGCGTCCTATAATCCTAGTTGCCTCAACATCATGAAGCCTGCCAAGGGAACTTCGGCTTGCCAGGAGGTTGCCACTTGCCCCAACTTCCCATATCTGCTATAATACACACCTTCACACTCTAGCGACGTGACCGAGTCGATTCGTTATGACCTCGGGCCACTGTGCCTTCTCTTGCGAGCGGGTCGGGTGGACTGGAGGGGGGAATACGAGCTTATGAGCCCACGCTCTTCGCTTTTCGACAACTCGACGGTGGCCCGTGCGATATCCGTTCTCGCCTGTGCACTTGCCATTGCCTGGTCGGCACAGGGGCGGCCACAGCACAAAGACCAGCCCGAGCCGGTGTTATCGTCCGATTTTTCTGTGACAGCGGCCGACGACCGGGCACTGTGGTTCGAGCAGATCACCACGGCCTTTGGTCAGGATTACCTCACCCACGCCGCCAACAGCGACGGCAGGAGCCTCTGTAACGGCATGAATGTCTACTACCTGCGCCGCGAGCTCCAGGCCTTGGTCGACATGTGGCGCGCGACAGACAACAGAGCCTATCTTGACTGCGCCCGGGACCTGACACTCCAGGCGATCAACGAGGCGACGGACAACCCGCGCCCCTTGATCTGGCACGATGAACCACGCGGCGATTGGCCGTGTTTCTATCTTTCAACGGTTGCGACCGAAACGGGAGGCCATAACCAACTCTGCGATTTCCAGGGTGGCGTCGGTTTCCTGATGGTCGCGCGGGCCCTGCGGCTGGTCAACGACCCGGCCACCCGGCACATCACCGCCTTTGTGGAGAATGAGATCGTCGGAAAATGGCTCTATTACAAACCTTCGATCACGCCGTGGCATCTGAAGAATCCCAACTCCTTCAACAATGTCCTCGCCCTTCTCAACACGGGCCGCGATGTCCGCGAGCACTTCGCCTGTCTCTGCCTCGATCTGCACAAGCTTGGCAGCCGCCGGTACGCCTATCGCGCCTGGGCCAGACGCTTGATCGATCTCTATCTAACCGTCCGGTATGACCCTGATGAGCCCGCGCCTGATTCAGAAGGAATAGAGGACCTGATTCCCGACGACTGGGGCCTGTTCCCCCAGATGGCCGAAGAGGGCTATCTCTGGCTTCTGATCCCCAACTACGACGCGAATAAGGCGGTCACCGCCATCGACACATCTCACGGCAATCGCACGGCGTGGCTGGCGGCGCGCGCCTACTCAGAGGGTCTCGTGGATGAGAGCACCCTCGATGGATTGATCAACACCCTCGAATTCCGGATCTGGGCCCCTGAAAACGGTCCGCTGTATTTCAATAACTACGTTGATGGCACCGACGGTGAACTTAACGGCCTGAAGCCGGGTCGAGGCGGCAACGTCTGGTTTGGCTGGCACCGCCTGGCCACCTACGACCGGGAGCTTGAAGCCCTGTTCATTGCTCTGGCGTATGACCTGACCTATGGCGGCCCCAACATACCCAGCGGCGCTCAGAACAAGACCATGGAGAACGCTCCGCTCTGCCTGGAGGCCTGGGGCGCCAGGCTCCTGTCGTCGGGCAGTCAACCTCACAGCTTTCCGTAACCGGCATTCTCTCAGAGCACGGCAGCCAGTACGCCGGCGATTCTCTCAGCGGCGTGGCCATCCCCGTAGAACTCCGGCCTCTCTCTGCTGTCGGAACACCTCTCGAGCGCCACTTTTACAGCCGCAACAATGCGATCCGTGTCCGCACCGGCCAGCGTATTCCAGCCCATTTCGACCAGTTCCGTCCATTCCGTCTCGTCGCGGGCCACCACACAAGGGACGCCGAAGAAATAGGCTTCTTTCTGGACACCGCCCGAGTCGGTCAGGATAGCCCCGGCATGACGCTCCAGGGCAACCATTTCCATATATGAGACGGGATCGACGATGCTGAGCCTGTCAGCGGGCGCTGCGAGAAACCCGAGTTTCTCAAGCGCTTCGGTCGTTCGGGGGTGTGCTGGAAACAGGACCTTTGGCCCGGCAGAAGCGATCTGAGCCAGTGCATCCATAATGCTCCGGAGTCGATCGGATTGATCGGTGTTGCCGGCTCGATGAATGGTGGCCAGGACATACTGGCCGGATCGGACATGATATCTCTCGAGGGCCTGCGCTGGCCCGTTGGGCCCCATATCCATACACTGGCTTGCTTGCCGGGCAATGTCGAGCATGACATCGCCAACATTGATCACGACAGGCGGCTGTGCATTAGCGTCCGGCGGGACATCGGAGACAGCAATCAATGCACCCTGGGCAACGACATGCTCAAGACCCTCCCGCGTCAGATTTCGCGTCGCGTTTGCCGTCGGACAGAACAGGACATCCGAGCAGCGATCGGCGACGATGCGGTTGATCTCTTCGGGCATTTGCCTGTTGCCGCTCCGCAGGCCTGCTTCGACATGCGCGACGGGAACATGGAGCTTGACGGCCGCCAACGCACCAGCCAGCGTCGTATTGGTGTCTCCGTAGACAATCACGCCGTCCGGCTTCTCGCTGAGCAATACGTCTTCGATTCCCGAGAGCATTTTAGCGGTCTGCTCACCATGCCGGCCCGAACCGACCCCGAGGCAATAGCCCGGCGCCGGTAGATCCAACTCCCTGAAGAACACCTCGGACATATTGAAGTCGTAGTGCTGGCCCGTATGCAGCAGGCATTCTTCCAGGCCCCGCGCGCGCAGTTGCCGGGAGACCATCGCGGCCTTGATGAATTGCGGCCGGGCGCCGACGATAGAGACGATCTTCATTCGTTCAACACCTGGCGGCCTGGAACTCGGTAATGACCTCCACGATCCGGCCGGCCGTCTTGCCGTCCCAGAGCAACGGAATTGTCCCCTGCTTCCAAGTCCCTGAGAGAATCCGCTGAGATTCCTCCTCCACGCTGTCCATGTCCACCAGTTCGTTGGTCCCTTGCGCCACGGTGATCGGTCGTTCCGTGTTCGGACGCAATGTCAGGCAAGGCAGCTTCAGGTAGGTCGTTTCCTCCTGGATGCCGCCGGAATCCGTCAGGACGAAACGGGCGTTCTTCTGCAGCGTGATGAATTCCCGATAACGAACCGGCTCGACGATACGAAAGGCGTCGTTGAAAGTCATGTCGATCCCGAACCGCTCGATATTCTTCTTCGTCCGCGGATGCATCGGAAAGACCACTGGAATGCTTGCGGAGAGCTTGTTGAGATACCCCAGAATGCGGGCCAGGGTGTCGCCCACATCCACATTCGAAGGGCGGTGGAGCGTCACGAGAACATAGTTGCGGCGCTGCAGGTCCTGGCTCTGGAGCGTCGCCTCTTCCTGCTCCGGCGCAATATGCGACAGAATGCTGACGAGTGAGTCGATCATGATATTGCCGACGCGGTGGACGCGACCACGGTTGACGCCCTCAGACTTGAGGTTTTCATCGCCATCGGCCGACGGCGTGAAGAGCAAATCCGAGATGGCGTCGGTCACTCGTCTGTTGATCTCCTCGGGCATCGTCTCGTCGAAACTCCGCAGTCCCGCCTCGACGTGGGCCACGGGAATGTGCAGTTTCTTGGCGGTCAAGCTGCACGCCACCGTCGAGTTGACATCGCCAAAGACGACGATCAGGTCGGGTCGCTCCTCGATGAGCACCTTCTCGAACTCGATCATGACCCTGGCCGTCTGCTCGGCGTGCGTTCCGGAGCCGACTTCCAGATAATGGTGCGGCTCCGGCAGATCCAGGTCCTCGAAGAAGGCCTGGGACATGATGTAATCGTAATGCTGACCGGTATGGACGATGACCGGCGCCATCCCTTCGGTCTGGCTCATGGCAAAATACAGGGGCGCCATCTTCATGAAATTCGGGCGTGCCCCGACGATGAGTAGTATCTTCGACACGTTACTGTCCTCCATTGGTCCCAAGGATCGTTTCGTATATGTGAAGGAGTTTTTGGTTTTCTTTGTGCCAGTTGTATTGTTCTGTGACGGCGCGACGTCCATTCTGGCCCATGCGGCGCGCCTCAGCCGGATGCTCGATGAGGTACGTCATGGCCTCAGCGATAGCCTCCGGCTGCGCCGGATCTACAATGAGCCCACACTGATGAGGCTCCACCACCTCCTTGTACAGCGGGAAATTCGACGCGATCACAGGAAGGCTCACCAGCATATAGTCAAAGAGCTTGTTGGGCAGGCAACTCGTATTATTCGAATAAGGCAAGAAGGTAATGATTCCCATTGAGGCCTGGGAGGAGAGCTTCTCCTTCTCTTCATACGGCACCCAGGGAATGAACTTCACGTTGGCTGCAATGCCCCGTTCTTTGGCCAGCGCCTTCAACTCATCCTCAAACAGAGCGGGACGCGCCGAGCCGACCAGTTGGAGTTCCCAGGTTGGATAGCGCCGGGCCACAAGACTGAAGGCCTCCACCACTTCGAGAAGGCCGCGCGTGCGCGACATGCCGCCGAGATAAATGATCTTCTCCTGAGGAGTCTTTTCAAACGCTCCCGCCAGTTCGACGATCGGATAGTTTTCGATCCGGCCAGATGGGACTTTCAGCTTCTCGTAACGAGCCCCAACAAACGGGGTCGTGTAGATCACGTAGTCGAAGAACCGCACGACCGCGCGCTCGAAGAGGTCGAAGGACTTACTGACGCATCGCCTCAGCCATTTGGCGATCCAGAACTTGTCCAGAATGCTGTTGGGATAGTGCTCGTGGACGTCCCAGATCACTTTCTTTCGGTACCCTTTCAGCAGCAAACCGACGATCATCAATTCGGGATCGTGGAAGTGATAGACGTCGGCGTCCTCTTTGACCGCCAGCCTGAACAGGCGCCACAGGACCTTGGTCATCCGCTCGATTCGGCTCTTCGGCTCGGGCAGCGGAACCACACGCACACCATCAACAACCTCGGCCTTATCATGCTTAGCAATCAGCACGACCTCATAACCCGCCTTGGCCAGACTCTTGGCTTCCTTGTGGAAAATGCGTCCATCGAACGGGATATGGACCGATGTCAGGATGCAGACCTTGGCGCGATGTTGTTTAGGTGAATCATTCATCAATTGCTCTGGCTCACTGCACAAGGCGGCGCGACCAGCGCCCGGAGCGCGTCGGCGAATACTTCGGCGTTACGCTCGGAGTCAAACCTATCCCGGGCGTGTTCGAGTCCCTTCTGTCCGGCGGCAAGCCGGAACGGAGTATCGGTAATCATCCGCTCCATCGCCATGCGAAACGCGCCGGCATCGCGGGCCTCGACGAGCAGACCTGTCTGACCATCAACAACGGCTTCGCGAATCCCTCCCACGTTTGTCGCCACAACGGGTAACGCACAATTCATCGCTTCCAGGACCGCCTGAGGCAGCCCTTCACTGTACGATGGCAAGACCACAAAATCCGCTGCCTGAAGGAACCTGGGGATCTCTCCTGGCCCGACCCGACCAAGCAGGTGGACCGCATTCTGTCGCCCCACTCGGTCGGCAAGCTGAGCCAGATGATCCCGCGCCGGACCGTCACCGACGCAGACGAGGCGGAAATCCTCGTGTTTACCCAGCAGGGATTCACTGGCTTTCACAAGTTCGTGGATGCCTTTGCTCTCAACCAGGCCTCCGACATAAATGGCAACGATGCCGTCCGTCGCCCAACCAAGTTGCTTTCGGACAGATGCTTGGTCCACGACTGGGGTGAAGGCCTCCGCATCCCTGCTCAGATACACACAGAGAGGCTCACGCCGGCACGCTCCCGTTTCGGCAAGTCTTCTGCAGATCGACTCGCTAACCCCTACAGGCAAATCGACCCGCTCTAGCGTTCGGCACAATCTCTCCCACAGAACCGGCATTCGGTCTGGATAGACCATCACATCGCTGCCAACCGCCAGGCTGGCGACGGGCAAGCCCAGTCTATCGCCGATGGCCACCGCCGCCTCGGCATCGGGCAGCATCGACACGCCCAGCACAAGATCGAAGGGATTCTCGCGATGCCATCGCTCGGCCGTACTCAGGGCGCTGAAAGCCAGAGCCTTCCCCTCGAAGCGACGAAAACCGAAGCCGGGAGGCCTGAGATAATTGACCCGCCGAACCTGGAGTCCGTTGGGCGGAATGAGCGGATTGGCCGGTCCATAGTCTCGCCAGCGCGGCAAGTGATAGAGCGGCCACGGCGCCCAGGGCCGACCGACGAGAAAGTCACATTCGATCCCGCACCGACGCAGATATTGCGCTTCGCGACAGATGAAAATCCCGTGTCGCTCCGAACTGGCCGCTGGGAACATATGGCTAATCGTCAGTATACGCAAGTTCTTCATCCGCTTCGTCAGCGAGGTCGTCGGTCTCCTCGGCGCGCCACCAACTGAGACGCTCGGCCGCCAGGACGAAGGCCAGGAACACCCAGTAGTATTTCGCCGAGACCTGCTTGATGTTGAGCCCCATTACCAGGAGGAAGGTCAGAATCGCACGGGCGTACAGTTTCTCCAGAGTCAGAGGCATGCGTTTGACCGTCAGCATCAGCAGGATCACAAAGGCAGTAAACAGGATCGCCCCCGGAACTCCGTAGACGCCGAGGGAGAAGAAGAAATCATTGTGAGGCCAGATCGGGCTGCCGGTCCGCTCGAACCAACTGTAATAGCCCGCTCCGACGGGCCGGATCATGGCGCTGTCGACCGCCTTCTTGATCGGCACCATTCTGAAATCGATCGCCGTCTTAGCACGCTGAACGTCGGTCAGACGCGACGCCACCGAACTGTCCAAGCCGCGCTGCTTGATCAGGAAACCGACCGAAACCGAGGCCAACAGGATCACCAGCAGCGCCAGCACCGCCAGGGTCGGCCGGCGCAGGACTTGCCGGACGAACAACAGAGGCGACAACATGGTGAAAGCCAGAGCAACCAGGCCGCCGCGCGAGCCGATCTTCAGCATCATCACGGGCAAGAACAGAATCGCCACAAGATAGACGGCGCGCCAGAGCAGACTCTTATCGCGCGCGAAAAGATAGACTGCTGAGAGAAACGCCAGCGCCGTCAAGGCGGCCAGCATGTTGGCGTCGATGGCGCTGCCGAGCGTCGCGGCGTAACGCGTGTCCCGCGTTTCCTGCATCGCTCGAATCGCGGCGCCTGTTTTGAAGGCCAGCACCGTGGTCCCGACCATGCCGATAACATATGAGCGTAGGGCCCAGAGGAAGGTTCTTTCATGGTTGGTTTCGAGTATCCAGTACACAATCAGGACCAGCACGAGTAATTGGAGCTGGGTGAAGGCTCGCGTGATCTCCATCTTCAGGTAAGGCTGCGGCAGCGACGCAATGAAGATCCAGAGGCTCAGCCCCCCCGCCGCCCAGAGCGCCTTGTGCCGGATGCGCAGGCCTGGACGGGTCAACATGACGTTGAGCAGGAAGCTGGTCGCCAACGCCAGGCCCACACCGCGATCGAGGCTGAAGGCCTGCCTGAACCCGATCCCGGCGCCGGTCGGGAGAACCAGCATCAGGATGCAAAGGGCGAATGTCGGCTTGATCAGCATGCCGACGAACGTGGGAAGGGCGATGACCGCGGCCCCGACCAGAGGATTCTTGGCCAGCACGACAATGCCGAACCCGATGGCGCAGATCAACAGCCAGAGCGCCAGGAGCAGCGTGTTCATCGCGGGCGGAAACTGAATGTCCGAGGTTCGCTCCCCAGGCTCGTAGAGCAAGCCATCGTCGTCTAGTTCATGGATCCAGGTCGCGTACATTCTACCTACGTCAGACGTGTAGCGTGCGCCGCCTTTATCGGCATCGCTTTTATCGGCCCTTCAGTCCTCTCGAACGGAGGCTATGCCGAGCCGCTCTTCTCCCTGTTCTTTCGTTTCAAAAGGCGGGCGACGTGAAAGAGCTTGCGGAGAATTGGTCTATTACCCGAAAGCGCGTAACGCGCGGTGTAGAACTTGAGCATATCGATGTAATCGCTTCGAATCGGCTTCCAGAGCTTCTGCCGGTACGTGGGGACGCGTCGGCCGGTCCAGCGGAACAGGGCCATCCTGGCGCCCAGCTTTCTCTTCTTGAACAGCGCGTGGCCTTGTGAGGCCGCCAACTGCCGAACGTCAAGGTCCGATACCTGGACGTATTCTTCGGCCGCGGCCGCCTCCAGCAACTCCTCGGCCGCCGGCGTTCGCGTCAAGACGAAAGAACTACCCAATTTGTCCGTATCCATTACATCCGGGACCCACGCATCGCCACACGACAAGTCGCTCAACTCGCCCAGCATGTCGCTGCACAACGTGCACCGCCGCAACGAATAAGGGCCAAGCTTCTTGTAGTAGTCTTTCAGCGGAACCACGGTCTCAGTTCCATCGTTCTGCCGAACCCGCAAGCTGCCGGGCCAGCCACGACCTCGGTATTCCAGCGTAGCAACCGACTGCGGGGAAATGCCCAGACTGCGCAGGAGCTTTTCCGTCCCCTGGAAACGGTAGTCGATGCTACAGGCCGTACTTATGTGGTAGCGAATTCGGCTCCGCAATCCCTCAATGTGCTGTTCGGCCTTTCGAATGCCTTGTATATGGCACGGAAGCCCCACGACGGCGAATCGGCCGTCGGAATGGAGAATCTTCTTCAGAGCCACACCCGCGGCAACGGGACAATACTTGGAGCCGGCCGCCGCGACGATCTCTTCCTTCGTTCGGGCGAGGAAAGAGACGGGTTCCAACGGTTTTCCCGGCCGCATGCGTGTGACCAGCGCGCCGTCAATCAGTCCATGCTCCAGGGCAAAAACCAGCAAGGCCGTCACCATGCCGCCGGAGGCCCCGTCATAGCGCATGTCCTTGTCGAGAGCGTGACCGATATAGCTGCCGAGGTATTTGCCGATCGCGACGTCCTCCGGGATGTCACCCATCAGTGCGGCAGTGAACCTTTCAAAGTCCATGCCATGGCCGGGACAAACTTCCCAGCATAAGCCGCATCGCGTACATCGGTCCTTGTCGATCTTCGGAACGAAGTGGCCTCTGCGACGATCGATGACCATCTCCAATGCGTCGCGGGGGCAGATCCCCGCACAAGTGCCGCATCCCAGGCACAGACCCTGCTTGACCACCTTGCGGATCGTAGCGGATTTGCGTTTCATCGGTTCCGATGGGCTGTCGCTGAGCCCTTGACGAGTTGCGAGATCTCCCGGAGCCGGCTCGACAGGTCGCACCCCACCGTCTCCAGAGCCGTCCGAATGGAGGCGCGCGACTCGAAGAGTTCGAGGGCCCTGCACGCGGCGGCTCGTTCGTTCATGACGTCCATGTCCACAATCTGGTGTTCGCATCGGCACATCTCTCCGATAATGCCATGTGTTCGTGTGTCCCGGCGATTTGTCATCGCCACAAAGGGCGTGGCCACCGAGACGCTGCCGATCAATGAGTGCGTTCGTTCTCCTATCACGAAATCACACTCACGAATGATACCCTTGAGTAGCCGGGCAGTGCAATCTTCTTCGAGAATCATGTGGTCATTTGCTTCCGCTTGCATTTGCTCGACCACATGACGAGCCGCCCCAATGTCGCTACCATCGTCCTCGATCGAATGAGGCAGAAACAGCACAAAAGCGTCTTGCTCGGCGATCAGGGCGTCAAGGACTGTCGCAATGTACTGGGCGTGAGCCCGTTGCTTGGCTCGACCGCTTAGCTCGGGACGAAAACCGGCGTAGACGCGACCTTTTTCCAGTACCGTCGCCGCAATGACCGGTCTGCCGGCCGAGCGCGCCCGCCGGTAGCCTTCAGACCGTGCGAGGACTCCGCAGGCCTGATCGGCCTCCGCGGGCGACATGGCAAAAGCCGGATCAGGGGCGACAACCAGCTTCTCGGGCCGGCGCGCCACCTGCCTCATACTCTCGCACGAACATCGCTCCCGAAATACACAGAAATCAGCTTCGTCCAGGGCCCGACGATAAAGGCCGGCCTTATACGAGCGTCCCGCTCCGATCCCGGTACTGGCGCCAAGGATGCCGGTTCGCTTGCCATGCTTCCTAGCCAGGCGAATGATCCCGCACGATTCGACACAGAAGACGCCATCGTGTCCGACCAGCACATACTCAGCACGCTGGAAGAACTCTTGCAGGGCCCGGCATCTTTCGTTCCTTGCCGTCGTGAGGTTCTTCAACTTCGCATATATGCCCAGACGCAACTGCGTCGCAATGGCAACTTGCAGGAGAATTCGACTTCGGCCGGACAGGTTGGCGTTGCCTTCGAATCGGAACAGCCACTGTCTGGGGAAGACCGTGATATTGCCCTTCTGAGTCACCTCAGCAACATTATCGAAGAGGCCCAGCGCAACCGGTCGGCCTTCCGACAGCATCTCTTCGATCCCGCGAACGATCGCCTCTTCGCCTTTGTTCGCAATCGGTACGTAGTCGGCCACTAGAATGTGTAGAGTATCGTTCATCACCATCCAACAAGCCTAGATCGGCGGCAGATCACCACTTTCGACTCCCGGCTCAATCCGTCCCCTTCCCAGGACTCTCAGTAAGCGCCGGCGCTCGATCGGCGCCAGACTCAGGAACCATCCACAGACCGCTGTGAGCGCCCCGCCGGCGGTGATCACGGCCAACAACCCCAGCCACGAATCTGGAGGAGCGCCGAGTTTCCAAACGGTCATCAGCAAAACACTGGGCAAGCTCCCGGCCAGGGCGGGTCGCCATACGCGTCGGAGGCTCTCTCGCCAAGCGATCTTCATTATCCTGTTGAAGTAGACCGGCAGAACGAGACCCGAGACGATGGCCATGGGTACTGCGTTGCACCAAGCGATACCGCGAAGGCCCCAGCCAAGGAACTTCACCGCCAGGACCACACTCGAGATGCAGAGGACTGCGGTTACGGCCGTTAGCACGCCGAACACTTTGTGCTCGCCCCGGCCGACAAGAACGAGAAAGTTGCTGTGTTGAACCAGGCGTATGCAATGGCCCACCGTCAGAACGGCCAGGACGACCGCCAGGGAATCCACCACCCCGGGGTCCTGGAACTTCTGACCGACCCAGACCGTCAGGAACTCCCGGCCGAAAACGACCAGGAAGCAACCGGCCGGGATGATCAACAACAGACTGTATTTCTGGGTCAGGAAGGCGATTTCCTTGACGCGCGCCTGATCGTCCCGCGCGTCGAGATCGCTGACCGCCGGCTTGATCGCCCGGGTGAAGGCCTGCAAAAGCTGAGAAAGCAGCAGGACACCCGCGGTGGCGACCGCGAAACGACTGATCTGAGCCGTGCCCAGGAAGACGCCAATGACCAAGTCGCTGGCCTTGTAGATGACCAGCGCGCCCATCGCATACATGAACGTGTTCATGCCATAGAAGAGCATCTCCTTGAGCAATGTCAAGTCGATATAACGCGTCGACAGCGACACATCGGGCAGCAAGCGGCGAACGAAGGTGTACTGCAGGAGGCGCGTTGCGATTTCACTGACGCCAAACACCATGCCCATGGTCAACACACTGTAGCCGCGAAGTACGAGCACCACCACCACAGTAGTTCGTACGATAAGAACTCCCAAAGTCACAATGCCAATGACGTCGTATCGCTGCAATCCACTGAGAACAGCGGTGGTGAGCTGAAACGGACTGGAGAGGGCAAAGCACAACCCGGTCACCAGGACCAACAGCCCGGCCGTCTGGATCAGGTCGGGCTCAATCGCAAACCAATCACCGACCTTCGCATAGAGCAGAAGACTCACAAGAACCACCACGATCGCCAGCGCCGAGAAGAAGAACAGCGCTGTGCTGATCACCCTGGCGACACCCTCATGATCGTCCCGGGCCAGACAGACCGGGATGTGTCGGTTGACGGCGCTGTTGAGCCCCATGCCCAGGATGCCGCGATAGCGGAAGAGCGAACCGACCAACACCCAGACGCCGTAGCGGGCCTCACCGAGCCGGCCCAGGAAGAACCGGATCAGGAAGAAACCGACGACCGCGTTACTCATCAATGCCAGAACGTTGAAGAGCGTGTTGTGGATCAGCCGTCTTGAGGTTGTGACCGGTTGCGTCATGGTCTTCCAGAATCTTGACGTCGTCCTCTTGGCAGGATACGCGGCACTTTCGGGCCGTACAGAACAGATTGGCCGAGGCGAAATGTCGTGCATCCCAGGCCATGATTCTTCTGATGCCGGCTCCGAGCGGTCCGAAACGATCGGCGAGCAGAACCACCATCTTGAGCACGCGCGTGAAGAAACCCGTCCCGTCGCACTCGGCAATGGCGAACCGGCTGCGATCCAGGAGCTTCCGAAGGGCGAGAGGTGAGAAATGCTCGTGCCAGCGCTTCGCCGCCGAGACATCGCCGATCAGCCCATCCGGATTCGAGGCATAGCGCTGATCGTAGGCGTGCGGCGAGTATTTCCGCGAATAGTACCATCGATGTAGGCGTGGGAACCGAAACTTTAGGTTGCCCATGTCCAGAAAGGACAGCGCGTGCCGACCCGGAACGGTGACGATCAACGTCCCATCGTCCTGCAGGACTCGATACAGTTCGTCCAGCAAGGCTTCTTGCTCGTCCACGTGCTCGATAACGTCCAGAAGCGTGATCGACGAGAAGAAGGCATCGGGGAACGGCAAGGGCGCCACCTGGTTGATGTGCATGATCTCGAGCCCGCCGGAAGATCTTTCCGCTTGCCTGATCGCCTCCCGGCCGATGTCCACGCCGATCAGACACTTGATGTGCCTGTTCCGCAGCGCCCGGAGAAACCGGCCGTCCCCACAGCCGAAATCCAGATGCGCCGCCCCACCGGCGGGCACATGCTGCCATGCGAAGCCATAACGGTCGCAGCCGAACGGATTGTGTGACTCAAGTCTCGTACGCATAGGCGCTCACATATCCTGCTCTCGACCCGCTGCAGGGCAAGGCTGAGCCACGCGCCACAGAAGGCCGCTTCGAACGAGATCGTACCTTCCCAAAACGAATTCGGGGCAATATCCCGGATGTGGGGACGTCACGTAGACGGGACGCCGGCCCAGAGATTGCTCCAGCGTCTTCTGACTATACGGCGGCGCCCCGGCGCTGCAGACCAGACCCGTGACGATCTTCACGTCGGGCCGCCTGCCCTGGACTTCCTGAACGTACAGGAGTGGCGCGACCGTCGTGGTATCGGCATAGATCAGCGTATCGGGCGGCGCCGCTTCCAACACTTCCCGGGCAAAGCGCTCAGCCCCTCGGCACCCTGTCTTCCAGGGCTGTAGAAAATACGCATAGTCATCTCGGTAGGCGATGTCGCCACGCGTTCCGATCGCCAGATTCGACCGCGCCGCCAGCGTGGGGACGATGGCATAAACGCCAACGGGCAACAGAGCGCAACCTCCTATGAGATACACCAGCGCTCGGCGACAAACCCGCTGGCGAACCCAGCGGACCCCTACGCCAACAACCGCTGAGGCAATGACATAGAACGGAATGAAGAATGCGTAACGGTCCGCGACGGTGTAACGAAAGGCGAAAATGAAAAACAATACCATCAAGACCAGGACGATGTTCCGGACAGGCGACGTTCGTCCCATTCTGTAGAGAGCAACGCAGCCGACAGGAAACAATAGCACATTGGGCGTCGGAAAATTCAGAACCAGGAACAGAATGTTCTCTTTGACCATTCTGCACGACAGGCCGGCATTGAGCACATCGCCCTGCCATCGATCGCCAAAGGCCGCCGAGGCAAGCGCGCCAAAGATGTCGCCGCTCTGGATCATGTGTTTGACAATCAGGTATTCATAGGGCAGCGCGCCGACCATCCAGAGCAGCGCGACGAGGCCCACGTCCTTCGCACGAATCGTTCTCTTGCCCAGCAGAATCACCAGCAGCGCCGCGTAGCAGATCAGTGGGATGCAAGCCAACATGTGAACGGCAATCGCCAGGCCATTAAGCAGACCGAGCAGGTACAAGTATCCCGTTCGCCTGCTCTTGCTATACTGTAGCAGGACGATCAATTCGCCCAGGAACAACGCCGTCCACAGGGTATAGGTCTCGGCGATACAGGCGTGCCGCCAGAACGTATGCGATAATGCCAACGTCAGCGCCGCGATAACGGCCGGGAACTGTCGATTCAACCACAGACGCACCAGAAGATACAGATTCGCCACCGCCACCGCTCCGGCGATCGCCGAAACGAGATTGACCCGATAGCCAAACTCGCCGACCGGGAAGTGCTTGGCGCCCAGCGCCACAATGTAATACAACGGATGGGCGATCGCCAAGCCCAGGAATCCCTCAATGTCATTATGCCAGAGACGATACTGAATCAATCCACTATCCTGCCAGAGCGCCCCCGGCGCACAACTGAACGTATAGAGCGCACCGGAAACCAACAGCACAGCCGCATAGACGTAGAACCCGCGCGATCTGGATTGGTCGATAGACATGAGTTATGCAGAGCGTCGCTCTCTCAACTGACGGTGACCACCAGGCCCTCGTCGCTGATACTGTAGTCAAAGAATCGAGCCCGCTCGTTAGGAGGCTCGTTTTCCAGCATGCGGCGAACCGCCATCGCATCGTTGGGCGACTTGCAGATCAGCAGCAGGAAACCACCGCCGCCGGCGCCCAGGAGTTTGCCTCCATAGATATGGGGCTGCACGCGAGCCATCAATCGTTCGATCTCATCGTTGCTGCTGTTCGGGTCCAGCCGTTTGTTCAGTCGCCAGGCGGTGTCAACCAACGACCCGAACCGAGCGATATCCTTGCGAACGAAGCTATCCATAACCTCCCGCGCGACGTCGCCGATGTGTCCCAGCGTCGCCAGCGTCGCCCGGTCCCGACTCAGGTAGCGGCCCACCACCTGCTGGAGAATATTCTTCGCCAGTCGCGTGATCCCGGTGTAGTACAGCAGCGATTGGCCGCCATTGCGTTGCGGGTCTAGAATATCCTGTGGCACATAATGAATATGGGCATCGGGAACCATACCCGACTCGGTAACGATCATCTTGACGCCGTCCACCACCCCGCCGATCTGGTCCTGCCATCCCCCGCCGGTCGTCAGGGCCTGTTCGAGCCTGAGCACCTGGTGAAACAACTGGCGATGCGAGAGATCGCGCCCCACGACCCGGCCCAGCGCCGCGGCAATTACCGCCCCCATAATACTGGAGGTCCCCAGTCCACTGCCCTTCGGGATAGCCGCCAAGGTCGTCAGTTCGACCCCACCGCCAAAGGCCTCCAGCACCTGCTTCAGGGTGCGCCGGCGCGGTCCGCCGGCGCCGGTCGGAGACAAGCCGGCCAACACCAGCGCCGCCTTGGCCAGGGCGAAACTGCCCGTGGCCTTGCGATAGTCCAGCAGGTCCTCGAACCGGCGGATTTCGATACGGACGCCAAGATCGATCGAGCCGATCCGAATCACCGGTTCGTCGATGACACGTACATAGGCTTGAATCGGAGGCTGACCGTTCAGATCGACGCCGGCATTGATCACGCAGCCGCCCCGCTCCAGGGAATAGGGCGGGGTATCCGTCCAGCCGCCGCCGACGTCGAGGCGGGCCGGGGCCCGCGCCCAGACAATCTCATCACTCCGCAGCACGCTGCGCGGACAGGTGCTCTCGGTGGTCCCACTGGCGACGATCGCTCCCTCCAGGGCTTCAAAGGCAACCTCTCGTGCCCGGTCGGACCATTGCGCGATCGTGGTGCGCGCAGCCGGGTAAAACCCCAGCGACTTCAGCCAGTCGCGCTGGGCGCGACTTGCCCTCTGCCTGACCGAGGGCAGCACATCATTCAGTAATGTATCACCATCCTCATAGAGTTGCGCCAAGGCGGCCCCCAGCGTGTGTATGATTCTCGGGAACGCCAGAGACGCCATGCCGCGTTCTTCCCGGCTCTCGAAATAGCGGTGGGCCTCTTTCAGGATCTCGGCCACCCACGCATCCCTACCGGTATCGTCGCGCATCAAGTAAGCCAATTCGCGCGCCGAGAATCCACTGCCCGGACGGAATACCTGGCGCAGCGAACTGCGCATGCGATCGGCCCAGATGCGATCCCGCCGCTCGTAGAATCCCGCATGGTCAGCCAGCGCGAGAATCTGTTTGAGACTGTACCGGTCCGCGGCGCGCCATGCGGCACAATCGTTCTCCGAGGCCTCGGTTGGCTCCAGCATCCAGAGCCAACGCCGGTAGTCCATGTGGCATTTGACTGAAGGAAAGAGTCGCGCGTTCCAAAGGGTCCGATCTTTCGCCGCGATGTCCTGACCCCAAACATCGGACAACTCAGCGCCGACGTCCTGCAACCATGTTATCATATTCTTGCCACAGAACACGGCGCCTTCGCCGACCGCCTCCTTGAACGTATCGTCGACGCCGTAGCAGCGGACGAACCATACCCGGCTCGCACCCTTGCCTCGGCCCTTGATCACATCCAGGCAGGCGCCGGCCCGCAGTGTCAGCGGCTCGTCGATATCGGCCCCTACGACGACATTGCCGCCCCCGAGCGTCACCGACGAATCGATGCGGCATCCCTCCACCCAACCGCCAGTGCCCTGCACAGTTCCGGCACCGGTCAGTTCGTTGTTGATATCCAGATAGGTTTGCAGAAATGAGATGCCTCTGTCCTCCTGGAGCAGGCGCGTGCCACTGCTGAGGATCGCTCGGCTGGACCCGAAGTCCAGAAAATCGCAGTGCTTCAACAACTGGACATTGAACGGGATCGCTGAAAGCGTCTTGAACAGGGTGCCCAGCATGCCGTTCGACCATTTCGAGCCACTGTCCTTCGCTGATTGCAGATACGTCTCCAGGCGCGACTGCGTACCCATAGCACAGCAGATCTCGCGGTAGAAATCCAAACCCCGCTCCAGCACAGCCTTGCCCCGTCCGCCCTCCAGGGCCAACCGCCCGCGCGCCGCCGGTCGCACGCCGAAGATCTGCATTAACCGAACCGCCGTGGCCCCGTCAAAATGCATCACACCGATATCCAGGCACGACTGATCATAGGCGTTGATCGCTCCCCTTCGTTTCTGCTCGTCAACCGATGGCTTCTGCAGATACACCTGAACCTCACCGCCGCGGCCCTGGCAAAACACGCCATGCCGACTCGCCTGTTCAGGCTGTGCATAGCAAGCCAATCCCGTAATACCGGCCCGTGTGAATCGCACCTCAGACGGCTCAAATCTCAGTAGAACATCACCCGAAGCAATGACAACCTGCCCCTGGCCCGGCTCCGACTCAGGCAACGACAGGTAGACCGGCAACTGACGGTCGAACAAGCTCAGACACGCCGCACTGTCGCTCTCTCCCGGGACGGGAATAAAGATCTTCCCACACGGGCCGTAGGCGGGCAATCGCCGTGAATCACCGCCGGCGTGAATGATCAGAACGCGCAACTCACGAAGGATTCGCTCCCACGCGCGCGGGCTGCTCTTGCCCGGCTTTCCTTTCAGACGCCGGCGCACCACCTCCATCAGACAATACAGTGTGCTGCCGCCGCTTCCGATACGACAACCGCCTGGATCGGCTACCACGATGCTCTCGCGGATCTCACTGAGCAGCCCCAGTTCGCGGCGCACGGCCAATTGCGATTCATACGCCTTGGCCTGCGCCTCGTTCGAAGCCGTTACGATCAGATAATCCCAGGAGCGGACTTTCGCCTCCATACTGCTCTGCCCTTCCACAACCGTCCTACTTGCTCGTTGCCTTTTCACGGTGTTCCTGGACGATCATCCGGAGCGTCTCGTCCAAGTCGATACGCGGCTGCCAGCCGATGGTCTTGCGAATCCGTTCCGTGCTCGGCACCCTGCGCATCATGTCCTCGATAGGTCGCCCGTAAGCGACTTCGTAGGGCACAAACTGCTTCTCACTGCGACTGCCTGTCAACGCAATCACTCGGTCCGCCAGTTCTTCGATGCTCACCTCTTCCGAGGCGCCAACGTTAAAAATCCCGCCCACGGCCTCCTCAGACCGCATCAAGCCCATGACCGCTTCCACCACGTCCTCCACGTTGCAGAAACATCGGCTCTGCTGGCCCGTCCCGCAAATACAGAGCGGCTCGTTCCGCAGCGCCCAGTCCACAAATCGCGGCACGACCATGCCGTAGCGTCCGCTTTGACGCCGGCCAATGGTATTGAAGAATCGCCCGATCACGACCCCCAATCCGTACTGCTGATAGAAGGCCTGCCCCAGAAACTCATCAATGGCTTTGCTGCAAGCATAGGCCCAGCGTGAGACACTCGTGCTCCCCAACACCAGGTCATCTTCCTCCCGGAACGGAATGCTATCGCTCTTGCCATACACTTCACTGGTCGAGGCGATAAAGATCTTGCGGCCGAATTTGCCGGCCGCCTCCAACACGGCCTCGGTTCCGCCGATGTTTGTCTCAATCGTTCGCACGGGATCGTCGGCGATCAACTGAACGCCAACCGCCGCGGCCAGATGGTAGACGACCTCACACTGCGAAACCAGCAATTGCATCAACGCTGGATCTCTAACATCCCCTTTGACGAACGCCAGCCTCGCATCGCCTCGCAACGCTTCGATGTTTTCAAGCGTGCCGGTACTCAGATCGTCCACAATGACGACTTCTTCGCCATCGGCGACTAACCCCTCAGCCAAGTGCGAGCCGATGAACCCGGCGCCGCCTGTAATCAATGCCTTCATGAATTGCCCGCCTAAACCTCAGCAAACCTGTTGAAACTCATTCTTCAGAGGACCTGAGCGTAACCGATTCGACACATGGCAGCAACCGTCGATTTGTGTGGACTCCGTCCCCGTCGGGCGCCCAGCGGCGCCGCACCGCCCTGGCCCTCGCCAGACTTCGCGTCCAGGTAAACCCCAATCGTAGCACCTTCGTCTTCACCCTAAGTATCGGAATAATAAGAACATAGCTTTAGGTAAACCCAGGTTGACACAATGCCGATTCGCCTGTGATGCGTCCTATTTGCTCGCCCCACACAGGCCGCTCCTAAGCACGCCCCATCCGCCGCGCCAGCCATTGCCCGGAGGCCGAATCCGCATCCGACCTGCCCCATCGTCCCAGCCGCGATTTTGGCCATCCAGCGCCTTCCTTGACACCTCCACTACGCCTCGTTTTATGAGACGCACAGTTCAACAGGCCCCGTTTCCCGCGCCGGCGAGCTCTCGAATCACCGGCGTTGCCCATAAAGCGCCTTGGATGCGATTGGAAAGGTACGTAGAATATAGAGGTTAGGAAATATACTTTTCTAGGGAGTCCATTTGCGCATACGATCATTCACCCTACTCATGCTGCTTCAGTTCTCGGCTCTGGCGTCAACAGCCGGAGCAGAACGCTGCATCTCTTCTGTTGACCTTCAGGACAAGCTTCACGGCATGTGGATAGGCCAACTTATCGGCAACGCCGCCGGTCGCTCCACCGAAGGTCACTACGACGGACCAGAGCCCAACCCAGCCCCGTCTGTGCCCTGGCTGATCAAGCAAGTCTGGGATGCCGACGACGATACCGACATTGAATACGTTGCCCTGCACACGTTGGAGACCTATGGCTTCGACTGCAATACAGCGGATATCCGAGAGCAGTGGCTCGAGCATGTCGCCGCCGATGGCATCTACATTGCCAATAAGCAGGCTTGGTATCTTATGCTGGACGGCCACCTGCCCCCCGAGACGGGCAGCCGCACGTACAATCAGCACTGGTACTCGATCGATGCCCAGATCGGCACGGAAACCCTCGGCGCCCTCTCGCCGGGCTTGCCGCAAGTCGCAGCCGACCTGACGGCCCGCTTCGCCCAGGTGACCAATGCGGGCCATGCCGTTCACGCAGCACAATTCTACGCGGTCCTGTACTCCGAGGCATTCTTTGAATCCGACGTTGCCCAACTCATCACCATCGGTCTCGAGGCCATGCCCATTCAGAGCCGGACGACCGATGTCGTCACCGACGTTCTCGAGTGGCACCGCATTGACCTGGTCGACGGCGTCCCCGACTGGCGGACGACCCGGAGCAAGCTGTACCAGAAGTATCAGGGACCTGACAGCTTCGGACGCTACTACAACTGGGTCGAGTCGACTATCAATACTGGCGCCACGGTTCTCGCACTACTCTACGGCCAGGGTGATTTCAAGGAAACGGTCCAGATCGCCGTCCTAGCGGGCTGGGACTGCGACTGCAATCCCGCCACCGCCGGCGGCCTTCTCGGGATTATCAACGGCCTTTCGCAGTTGCCGGCTGATCTGACGGACCCGGCCCTTTGCGGCGACCAGTATCTCAACTCACGCCGGCCCGGCCTGCCGACCCTTGATGCCCCCCTGCCTCAAGTAGAGCCCATTTCCGCGATCGCCGGTCGTATGCGCGTCCTGGCCGAGGAGAACATCCTACGAAATGGAGGATACCAGCGCAACGGCCGTTTCACCGGCTTTTTCTATCTCCCCGAGCATGGCCAGGAACTCTATGACCCTAACACTGCAACTATTCCCGGACCTGCCAGCCTTGTCGCACGAGCCATCGCAGCCGGAATGAGCGTCACCCCCGACGCCTCCGTCGCTCGTTACGACGAAACCTCCGACCGCTACAACCTTCACACGATCATCGATGGCGTCACAGACAATTCCCTTACGGGCCACCGCCCCTACTCCACCTATATCTCCGACCCCGCGCAGCGTCCGGAAACCGACTGGTTTGAATTGCGCTTTTCCGGGGCCGTAAGGTTTGACGGCCTCACCTTTTATGAGGGGGATCTCCTCTGGGCCGCCATCAATACCTACTATCGGGATGACCAGCCGCGCGGTGGCTATTTTGACGATCTGAATGTCCAGGTGCGTGCAGACGGCCAGTACGTGACGCCTGAGAACCTAAAAATCTCCACTGCGATGAGTCCGTTTGCTATCTACCAAACCCTTGCGTTCGCTTTTGCACCCATCGTGGGCGACGCCATCCGCATCGTAGGCACGCCTGGCGGCACAGATGGCTTCACGACGATCCTTGAACTCGAGCCAAGCGGCGAGCTCTATGCCGGCCCACAGGTCGTCACTGTCATGCTTGGCGATGGGCACATCTCCCCAGTCGACCATCGCAAACTGCTCCTGGCCTTTAGCGAACCTGTCGACCTCGAGCTGCAAGATATTCAACTCACAAGCCTTTCAAGTGGCACACAGATCGATCTGACTAGCGCAACGCTTCTTCAAAATGCCCCGCGCCGCAAGGCCCTCCTCACGCTGCCGGAGATATTGCCTCAAGCCACATACTCTCTCGGGCTCAAGTGCGCGGCCATCACCGACCGGTTCGCCTTGCCGCTTGCAGACAACGACCAGAACCCCACGGACGGGCTCTGGACGGCCACGTTCGCCGTGGATGCTCTGCCGGCGCCGAGCCTTTGAGTTCGCCATCCTTGCCCAGCCATCCCTGTGATCGCTACATACCCTACACACAGCACGCCTTCGCGCAATGACACCGTACCGCCCGCCAAAACCTTCTTAAGGCTGACTTGGTTACCGCCGATATGACCTCAGAACGGGCTCCGGGTCCCGCCGCAAGGATGCCCACCAGCACTGGAACAGGGCTTATTAGCCCCCGACCCGGCGATTTTCTCGTCGTGGCCACAGAAGGCAAGGTACATAACCGTGAAGACCGCACAGCAGATAGCCAAACCCACCGCCGGCCGCGATCCACTCGCCGCCTCTTTCGACATCATGCCGGCCGGCCCCCTGACTCTTTCCGGCCGTATACAGAGCTTTCGCTATGCCGCACGCGGCGTCCGCCTGATGCTCAGATCCCAACACAACGCCTGGCTTCATGCCGTCGCATCATGTTGCGTCCTCATCGTGGGCGGCCTTAGCCTCCTATCCGTCCATGAATGGTGCTGGATCATTCTCGCCATTATGGCCGTCTGGACGGCTGAGGCACTCAACACCGCCCTCGAACTCCTTGCCGATGTCGCCTCGCCCGAGTTTCACCCGCTCGTGGGCCAAGCCAAGGATGTCGCTGCCGGAGGAGTGCTCCTATCGGCCGTCGGGGCAGCCATTATCGGACTGCTCATCCTAGGCCCGCACTTTCCCAAGCTTCTCCACTCCCTCACCCACTGAGTGCCCCGCCTCCCTTTTCGGGGTTTTCAGTGCTGATAACCCTTTTTTTGACGTGTTTGCCGCGACCCGTCCCAACACATCTGTTTCACGTGGAACACACTCTTTACCGCCTCCGATTGCCCACGCCACCCCACTCCCCATACACCCAACACCCCACACACCTGCCACTCGCTATACCCCCTCACTTAAACACCCTGTAACCACTACTTTCCTTGCGCCCCTCAACGTTTCCCCAAAAACACCTCAGAACTGCCCGCCCACAACGAACGCAAGCAGGGGGGCGCAGACACCGGCAAGCCCACCACCAAGCAACCGATCGATTCGCACGCCCTCGCTATGTTCCACGTGAAACACCCCACGCGATCACACCACTTCCGGCTTTTCTGAAAATACACTTGAGCAAATACACCCATCCCGCTAGAATCACCGCAAATCCGACGCATCAACAGCCATTGCATTCACGGAGTCTTCGTATGACCAGCGCCAAAGGCGACAAGCCCAGGCACCTCGGTAGGGGGCTTGAGTCCCTTTTAGGTCCCATGCCCACCACCATCGACCCCACCTCGGCGCCCGCCCAGTCCGCCCCCGTCACAGCAAGTCTTCCTCCGGACGCAGAGCGGGACGAAGCGCTTCAAAACCTCTCCCTCGACTCTATTTCACCGAATCCGCACCAGGCGCGCACCGTATGGAATGACGAGGATCTACTCGAGCTCACCGAGTCGATTCGCGCCAACGGCATCATTCAACCCATCGTTGTCCGCCCGTTTCACGGCCGCTACCAGATCATTGCCGGTGAACGGCGCTACCGCGCGGCAGCCCAGGTGCCTTTGACCAAGATCCCGGCCCTGGTCCGCGACGTCAGCGACGAGCAGTTGTTCGAATGGTCCCTCGTTGAGAATATTCACCGCCGGGACCTCAACGCGATCGAACGCGCCAAGGCCTACCAGCGTTACGTCAGCGCCTTTTCCCTGACCCAGGCCCAGGCGGCCGAGCGACTCGGGGAACACCGCTCTGTAATCGCTAACTATATACGGCTACTAGACTTACCTGATGAGATCAGCAGAATGCTGATCGAGGGCCGCCTCAGCATGGGCCATGCACGCGCCATACTAGGCCTGCCCACCGACGACCTCCGACGCAAGCTTGCCAACCGTGCCATGGCCGGGCGTCTCAGCGTACGAGAAGTGGAGCGTCTTGTCCGTACCTACCTGGCCCAGGACGCTCCAGAGAAGCCAACCCCGCCCGCCAAACCGACGAATATCATTGACCTTGAGGACAGACTCAAGAAACACCTGGGTACGGGCGTCGCAATTCAGACGCGTCGCAACGGCCAGAGCGGCCGCATTGTCATCGACTTCGCCTCCCTCGACGACTTTGAGCGAATAACGGATTCCCTCGGCCTGATCTGTCGCGATGACGCATGAGGCCAACTGCATAAAATTTGCCGCATAACGCGCTCAAAAACCTTGAACTGCACTATTTTCTGGTATAATTGCCCATGTGGCTCCGTCTTGACTTCGGCATGGCGGACCGTCCGACAAATCAGCACCTCCGTATTTGAAAAGGGTACCTTGTGAAACGCACGCCTACCCCAGCACTTGCTGCAGTACTTGCCCTGATCCTCTTGGCCCTGGTCCCCCTACAGGCCAATGCCCAGTCCGCCCAACCCAAGACCCTCTACGACGCGGCCTCCCATGGCGACCTTGCGCAGCTCCAGATCCATATCGATAAGGGCGCTGACCTTAACAAACCCGATCGTCGGGGCCAGACTGCTCTCGGCAGGGCGGTTCAATCCAACCGCGCCGAGGCCGTCGCCCTACTCGTCACCGCCGGCGCCGATCTCGACACCCCCAGCGGCGGCGTCCCGCCCCTCCTGCTGGCGGTCCTTAACCGCCAGCCCGATAATATCGCACTCTTCGTCGAGAAAGGGGCCAATGTTAACCTAGCCGACACCGACGGCCGGACACCGCTACTCGTAGCAACAGAGAACGCACAGATGGAATTGGTCCAGGCCCTCGTGGCCAAAGGCGCTAACGTTAACGCCAAAGACGCCCGAGGCCAGACCCCGCTGAGCCTTGCCAAGCGCGGCCGTCAAACAGAGATCGCCGCTTTTCTCACCGAACACGGCGCCACCGAACCTGTCAACACTTATGGCCGCGACCCTTACGGCCGCGAAGGAATGTCGCCCACCTCCGATATGCCCTACACGCAGGGCCAGAGCACTTATGGGACATCTGCCGAACCCTCCGTCCTCGCCGATCCCAACGCCATCCGCGCCAAAATCGCCTTATACCCCGACCTTGGCCCCGCTTTGCAAGCCGTTGACGCCAACGCCGCCTCCATCGGCCGAAGTTGGGCAAGTCGCCGATCCGACAACAGGACCACCCTCATCCGCGCTGTCGCCAAGCAGTTCACCAGCGAAATGAACTTTGTCACCGCGATCGCAACCAAGGAAAAGGCGACCGCCACGCTAGCGGGGATTACCGAGTTGTCCACTCAGCGCCAAGCACGCTACGAACACATCGCCTCCCAACTGCGCGACGCCCGGCGTCTCGCCCAGCAGGAAGCCAAAGCCACCATGACGCGTGGTCGCGGCCGCACCAGCTCCCGAGGCGGGCGCGGCGCAACCGGTCGCGCCCAAGGACCCGGCGCCTATGGGGACCCGGCACAGATGGCCGATCCCTACGGTGCTCCGCCGATGCGCGGCCCGCCCCGAGCCCGAACCACCGCGGGCGTGCCCGAGCAAGCCCTGGCCCCGGAGACCCAAGCCCAGTTAGACGCTTGGCTTAGGGCGGATCCCGCTGACAAACGCGACCTGCTCGGCGCCGTTCACGAACTGGACGTAGCCGAATACGACGCCCTGCGTCAAGTCGCCGTCGAGGAGAAAGCCGAGAAGACCACAGCCGCCCTAGAAGCCCTCATGCTGGCCCGCCAGGGACGCCGCGACGGCGTCCTCGTCAAAATGGCCGCCGATGACCTCCGGGCCCAACGCATGGCCGAGCGTTACGGCACGCCCGGCGCACAAGGTCGCGGCCAGCGCGGGCAGGGCCCCGCCCAGCCGGGCGACCCCACCATGCCGCGCCGCGGCAGACGTTCCCGGTAGGGCGATCCCAACTCCGAGGCGGATCCGCCACGAAGGTCGCCTATAGACACGTTACTGCAGCTCTACTATGTCCCATAGCGACCCCTTCGTGTCCCCCTGGCAGCTTCCGCTGCCCTAGGCCTGCCGATCGTATGCTGCCGGCGCGCAATGCGCCGCCTGACCGCCCTTTAACTATGGACATTACGGGCCCTGAACGCCCGATATTATGCAACCTCGCACCCCTGGGGCCGGCCTTGCGACCGCCCTATACGTCTCAACTCAAATAGACAGGACCGAGGTGCGGAGGGAGAGGAAAAGCGAGATTACCCCGGCCCTGTCTCAATATACCGATATGTCAATCCTGCTTAATCCCATTATAGCCCACGCCTCCCGATATAACAAGCCCAGTGCCCCAATATCAAGACTGCTACGGCCCCGAGCGCACCGCTGACAAATGCCCTTGTCATGCGGGGATGATTATACTAGACTGGTGCATCGAAACTGAATGCTTTGGCGCCTCGCTCGTCTGCCTGCGGTTTCACGTAATTGCTTAGGTGATATATGCTTACAGACAACATCCTGGACCTTATCGGAAACACGCCGCTGCTTCAACTGCGGAACGAGTCCGTCTTCGCCAAAGCTGAATTCCTCAACCCCGGCGGCAGCATCAAGGACCGCGTGGCCCTGGCCATGCTGGAAGGCGCCCGTCGCGACGGCAAACTTCACGCCGAATCGATCATCGCAGAGCCAACGAGCGGCAACACCGGCATTGGCCTGGCCCTTGTCGGACGTCTTATGGGCTATCGCGTGCGCGTCGTCATGCCGGAAGGCATGAGTGAAGAGCGCAAGAAGCTCATCAAGGCGCTCGGCGCCGACCTCATTCTCGTACCCGACGACGAAGGTTTGGCCGGCGCGGTCCAGCACGTCGAGGACATGGCCGCCCAGGACAGTCGTGTCTTTGTCCCCCAGCAATTCCAGAATCCTGAGAACCCCCGCGTCCACTATGAGCAGACCGCCCGCGAACTCTGGCGACAAACGGGCGGCAATATAGACTGCTTCGTCGCCGGCGTCGGCAGCGGCGGCACCTTGCAGGGCGTCGGAAAGTTCCTCAAAGAGCAGAAAAAAGACATTCAAATCGTCGCTGTCGAGCCGGCGAACCGCTCGGCACTTCTCGGTCACGAGCCCGGTCTGCACCAGATACAGGGGATTGGCGACGGGTTCATCCCCGATGTCCTCGATGTTTCCCTCGTCGATGCCGTGGTCGAGGTATCCGACGAGAACGCCATCGAGACGACCCGGCAACTGGGCCGCGATCTGGGCCTGCTTGTCGGCATCAGTTCCGGCGCCAATGTCTGGGCGGCACGCAAACTGGCCAAGACCATCCCTGGCAACATTGCAACGGTCTTGCCCGACCGCGCTGAACGATATTTCAGCACCGCCTTGCTCTGATCGGCTGCGGCCGGCCGCTGAGCCGCTTTCTATCGCAGCAATACGTCCTAAACACCCCAGGTTTCCATCTCTCATTGTGCCTCTTTTTTCATGCAAGCAGCTATAAGCGGGGATTTTTAATTGACAGACCGCCACGCCCTCTGTATCAGGACAATTCTAAATTTTGTCCGTGAATTAGCCGATAAGGAAGTGAAGTGCCTGGAACCGAGGGCGAACCCACCGGTGCGAGGATAAGTACATAGGCAACGTCAGGCGCATCGAAAAAACGCTGACTGGACCGATAATGTAACTGTGTCGCTCGGTCCCTAGTTTACAGAGAAAGCCAGATACGACCCATGACGAAATCGAACACAGGCAAGGCGTTGGTCATCGTCGAATCACCCGCCAAGGCCAAGACGATCAACAGATACTTGGGGCCCGACTACGAAGTCACGGCCTCGATGGGACACATTCGCGACTTGCCTTCGAAGGGCATCAACGTAGATATCGAGAACGATTTCGAGCCTACGTACGATATCATGCCGGGCAAGAAACGTGTGGTCACGTCCCTCAAGTCGGCCGCCAAGAAATGTGACACCCTGTACCTGGCAACTGACCTTGATCGTGAAGGAGAAGCGATCGCCTGGCATCTCGGCGAGATTCTCGGGTTCCCGCCGGAGCGCACCTATCGCGTGATCTTCAACGCCATCACCAAATCGGCCATCAAGCAGGCGTTTGCCGCGCCGGGTCGACTCGACACCGACAAAGTCATGGCTCAGCAGGCCCGCCGTATCCTCGATCGAATTGTCGGCTATCAGATTAGCCCTCTTCTCTGGAAAAAGGTAACCCGCGGCCTCTCAGCCGGCCGCGTGCAATCCGTTGCCGTTAAGATGATTGTGGAAAAGGAGCGCGAGGTCCGTGCTTTCAAACCGGACGAGTACTGGCTGATCCCGGCGGTCTTCACCAAGAACCTCGAAAGCGACTACCACCAGGAATGGCTCGACTTCATCACCCCGAAATCCGAAAAGGAAAAAGGGCCAACCCTTCAGGAACAGGGAAAGTGGCTTGCCCAGCGACAGGCCTTCAAGGCCGAACTCCATAAAATCGGAGACAAGAAGTTCAGGGCCACCAACGAGGAAGACACCCTCAAGGTGTTTGGCGAACTCCAGCGTGGCCAGTTCAAGATCGCCGATATCGAGACGAAGGAGTCCACCTCGCGACCCTCGGCCCCGTTCATCACTTCCACGCTCCAGCAAGCGGCTGCCAATCGCCTCGGTTTTACAGCCAAGCGAACCATGTCGATCGCGCAGCAACTCTACGAGGGAATCGATCTCGGATCGATGGGTTCCCTGGGCTTGATTACGTACATGCGAACCGACAGCACGCACCTCTCGCCTGAGGCGATCAGCGAAGTGCGGGAGCACGTCCAAAGTCACTTCGGGCCGGACTATTTGCCCGAAAAGGCCAACGTCTACACCGCCAAGAAGGCAGCTCAACAGGCTCACGAGGCCGTTCGGCCGACAGACGTAGACTTGACCCCCACGGAAATTCGGGAGTTTTTGAGCGACGAGCAATTCAAGCTTTACGATCTCATTTGGCGGCGTTTCGTTGCCTCTCAGATGAAGCCGGCCCGTTGGAACGTCACAACGCTGAACATCGCCACCGAAACCTCCGCCGGCACGGCAGCCTACAAAGCCAGCGGTCGCATCCTGGCCTTCGCGGGATTCACGAAGGTCTGGCCCACCTCTTCCAGCGAACAGCAGCTCCCATCTCTCGATATCGGTCAGCAACTCGCCGTGGTGGACCTGAAGCCTGAGCAGCACTTCACCAAGGCCCCGCCGCGATACACCGAAGCCTCGCTCATCAAAGCCCTCGAAAAAGAGGGGATTGGTCGTCCCAGTACGTATGCACCGATCATCAGCACGATTCAGGACCGCGGCTACGTCGAGCAACTCGAGCGAAAATTCCACGCCACCGACCTGGGCGAAGTCGTCACCGACAAGCTCAGCGAGTATTTCCCGCGCGTCATGGATATCGCCTTCACCCGGCACATGGAAGAGCAGCTCGACAAGATCGAGGAGCAGCACTTCGACTGGCACACCGTCCTGAAGGATTTTTATGGGCCCTTCAAACAGAATCTCGATATCGCCCAGGAGAAGATGACGCACGCCAAGGCTGAGTCAACGCCCAGCGAGTATGAGTGCCCCGACTGTGGCAAGCCGCTGGTCTATCGCTTCGGCAAGAATGGCCGCTTCCTGAGTTGTTCCACGTACCCCGAGTGTAAGTTTGCCTGCCCGTGCGATCGCGAAGGCAAGATGATGAAAGAGGAACTCACGGAACACAAGTGTCCCAATTGCGACAAACCCATGGTTCGCAAGAGCGGCCGCTACGGCGCCTTTCTGGGATGCAGTGATTACCCTGAGTGCAAAACGACGTTGCGGCTCGACAAGGAAGGCAACCCACTGCCCCCGAAACCGAAACCCGAGCCGACCGGCGTCAAATGCTACAAGTGCAAGTCAGGCGAACTCGTCATTCGCCAGAGCAAGCGGGGCCCCTTTATGGGCTGCAACCGCTTCCCCAAGTGCCGCACGATCGTCAGCATCAAGGAACTTGACCACCTCAAAGAACTCCAGGCGGCGGGGCAGTGGCCGCCCGACAGTCGGGAAAAGGCCGATGAACTGCTCGGCCGCACCAAAGCCAAAAAGGCCAAGAAGGCCACGAAGGCCAAAGCAACCGCCGAGAAGTAGACGACCTCTCTGCTCCTTGAGCACCTTTTGGGGTTCGGACGTCTCGCATCCCAAATGTGCTGATTTGTATACAGCCCAAACGAAAGAAGGGAGCCCGAGGCTCCCTTCTTCTGAATCTGGTTAAGATGGTATCGGGTAGCGCCTTAACAAGACGCCCCCTGTACGGTCCTGATGCCACACGGCCCATCACCGTCAGGTGGTTACACCATTCGGCGCGATCGCAGCCAAGTGACAACCGTGGTCCCCAGGGCACACAGCATCAGCGCCCCCGGCGCGGGAATGACCGGCGTATCAGGCGTATCAGGCACCTCGACAGAAGCGTTGATTCCCTCTGTCGTAGGGAGACCGACCTCGCCGATAAACACCCACATACTCTGCCCAACCGCCGTAGCTGGAAAAGCGGCGTTCAGCGAACCACCGAAGCCAAGCGTTACCCACCCGTCACTCGAATTGACCGCCAAAAGGCTTAAATGCGAAGCATCGCGAGTCCCGATCGTCGCCGTGCCGAAGTCAATGGAATTGTCCGCATTCAAGCCGAACAGCACCCCCGGATGGGCAGCCGTTGGTGCATAGGTCCCATTCGGCACAACCGTACCAAGGGTCACTGTCGTCGCAGCGTTCTGGTACGGCAGGATTTGGTCGCCGGTCGTGCCCAGATTCCCATCGGCATCGAACAAGATGAAATCGACATCGAACCCCGAAAAGACGCCGTCAGCTCCGCCAATACCTGAGTCAGTGACCGTTACCCCGTTGACAGAAGTTAGCCCGAGCCCACTGAGGTCGCCCCGGAACACTCTTGTCTGGCCGATAGTACCAACGGATGACATTGTGACCGGGGCGGCGCTGGTCGGCGGCGCCGCCGCCCCCAGGGCAATGATGACTGTTGCCACTATTAGAAATCCCTTTCGTGTGCGCATTTCTGCACCTCCTTGCTCTGTGCTCTCTCTAGATCCGAGGAGCATCTTAAGCCCTGAAGAAGGACCGCATAGTCGACGCAGACTACCCGGTATCACTCTCCTTCTTCGGAGCGGAAACCGTTCTGCTCAGGCGAGATCCGTGTTCGTAAGACAGGCTGCCGTCAGAAGCTGTCACACACTTCAGGGCCGCTCTCAGCCAGCCCACTTACTCTCACTCTCTTGGTCCTAGAATAGTATAGCGTCCTAAAATGTCAAGTTCGGAAAATGTGCGGCTTTTCTCGATAGACCGCCCTGGAAACACCCAGGCTCGAAGATGAATTCAGAAGTAACCCTGATAAGCCCTTACACAATGCACGCCCAAGCCGAACGCTTGCGATCTTATCGGAACGCCTTCAAAAACAGGCTTGAAAGGAAGCGTCCTCGGCGCCAGTGGGCCGCTGTGTTTTTTTTTACGTTTTCGGACTCGTCATGCTCTCTAACAGCTCGGTCATCATCCTCTGTCCCGAATCTTCCCTCAATGTGATTCCGGCCCTGTCACTTATTCCCACAAAAAAAGGAGGGAGGGAGCCTACAAGGCTCCCTCCAAGTGAACAACACTACAGAAGTCTTCGAGATATCTGAACCATTCGTTTCCGAACGGCTTCTCATTCATCTACTTTAGGGTGCCACGCCATTGGCGGCCTGGAACTGGTTGACGGTGGCGGTCATCGTCGCGTCGACGGTCCCTACTGACTGGGCCGCGCCTTCGATCTCAGTGTGTTGCCCGCCCAGGATAACGGCCAATTGGCAACCGTCAGCGCAGTTGTTCTGGGCCATCTGACCCATCCCAAAACCCACGAGATTCAAGCTTTCGGCCGCGCCGATTGAACCCTCTCCTTTTTCCAACCCTTCGCTGCCCGACACTGTGACGCCCTGGTACTGCAGGGTGGGACCTGACAAATCGCCAACCATCTGCGTCTGTCCGGCAGGCCATAGTTGGCCATTGACTGTCAGGCCATCGCCCACAACGGTCAGGTCCTGGTCAACAGTGACAAGGGCGCCGTTGGTCTCGACTGCTCCAGTCTGAAACAGGGCGGCGCCAATTCCTTGCGAGGCCGTAACGGTAGGATCACCGTTCAGATCCGGGTTGATTCCCATATTCTGAATATCCAGCGTCCCCACACCCTGGGTCGTGCTGGCTTCGCCTGGGCCGCCCGAGACGCTGATGCCATTGGTCAGTCCGAGGTCCCAGCCCTGGTACTGCAGATCGATCTGCGCCATGGCGCCGGAACTCACAAGAAGTACAACGACTATTGATCCTGCAATTGCCTTTACCATTTTAGAATCCTTTCCTTAGGTGTTTCTCTCTCGGCTTCTCGTTCATCGCCAATCCCGAATTGGCGATCGAAGCATAAATACACATAGCCATCTGAACCTACCGCGTACTACCTCCTTCCTCCCCTGTGTCACCCTTTGCTTCCGTTCCTCAGATCATCAGCCCCAGCGCGACGACCTCCTTTCTCCCCGCGTTCCGTGGCCAAATCCAAGACGCATATCCCTATTGCTCGAGGCACTTCACACCATGTCACCCGAGACTCCATCCCCGGGCAACGTGCGCCGCTACTGTGAATCGGCGCAGACGCTTACCACATACCGGTCATCCGGTTAACTCTTGAGTGTCACTACAGGGCGAGACCCGCACCGAACGAGACCCGAACCCTCTCTCACGATGGACCTTCCGAGTCTATAGAAAAACTCTGTCCATAGTATCTACTTTGTTCGAGGCCGGCTCGGTAGGCTTGCCTGAGCCAAGGCGGACATGTTGTCCGACAAAGATGAGCCTGGCCTCGATCTTGCGACCGAGTTCATTCTCATCACCCTCCTGAAGGGATATCAACTGAGTCGAGAGACATGAGCAAACCGCGCCGTCTGTCGGCCTTACGGGCCCAGCAAACGACAGCAACTCGCACTACAGGTGAATTGAATACCCGCACCCTTGACTCAGCCTGCCCTTCGTCCTGTCGAACACTTCTCCATCCGAAAAGATGAAAACAGGCGGTGGAAACCTCCGTTTCCCTATCCTTCTCCGTTCTCTGCCGAGGCGAATGCCACTGTTGCTCTCGGCAGCCCTTGATGGAACTCCAGTGGTACCCAGTAGTGTACGAGTTGAATCGCATTTGTCAAGTCTTAAATGCAAAAAAACGGTCGCGAGAGAGAGACTACCGAGCCCCGTGACACTGTGGCGGCGTCACCTTCCAGGGCAAACGATGCGCTTCTCAAAAGGGCTGGCCATGCTATAATACGCCAAGGCTTCCAGTATCTTATATATTATGAGGTTCAGTGTAAATGGCGACACAAGAAAAACCCGAGAGTCAGGCTTTTGAAACCGTCGAACCCATCGGCAAGCGCGTCCTCATCCGCAAGGACGAGGACAAGAAGGAAACGAAAGGCGGTATCAAGCTTCCAGACAACATCGAGATCCCGACGATTACCGGGCGCATCGTGGCCGTCTCGGCGGAGATCGACACCATGCCCGAGATCCCGCTAATTCAGTATGACAAAGTCCTGTTCAATCCCAAGGGCGCCATCCCCGTCGATTTCGAGGGAGACAACCGTCTCTTTGTCGTGGAGGTGGAGAACGTGGTCGCGGTTTTTCGAAAGGCCTAGGTGCCGCCGGTCCAGGATGGTGACATTCGTCTTTGCTGCGCCCCGTTTGTCGCTTGCACAGCGGATGCTTTCTCGGCCGGCCTTTGGGAGGTGTATATGCATACGGCTTTGCCCCGGAGAGACCTTTTGCGAGCCGCCGGTCTCGGACTCGTTTCACTCTCAATTCCCGGCTTTCAGCCCGGTGCCGCGGCCCAGGGCCAAAACGGAGTGTCGAAGCGACCCAACATCATCATCGCGTTGTGTGACGACCTGGGCTATGGCGACCTGGCCTGCTACGGCCATCCCCATATCCAGACTCCCAACCTCGATCGCTTGGCCGACGAGGGGGTGAGACTCACCGACTGCTACGCGACCGCTCCGGTCTGCTCGCCGGCCCGCGCCGGCATGCTCACCGGTCGGACCCCATACCGCTGCGGCGTCTATGACTGGATTCCGCATAACAGCGCCATGCATCTACCCGAGACGGAGGTGACGGTCGCGACCCTGCTCAGAAACGCGGGCTACGCCACCTGCCACGTGGGCAAGTGGCACTGCAACGGAAAGTTCAACTCCCCCGCGCAACCCCAACCCGACGATCACGGCTTCGAACACTGGTTCGCCACGCAAAACAATGCCCAGCCGACCCATCACGATCCGGCCAACTTTGTCCGCAACGGCCGGCCCGTTGGAAACCTGGAAGGTTATTCCTCCGACCTGATCGCGCAGGAGGCCATCGACTGGCTCACCACACAGTGGGATCGTTCCAAACCGTTCTGCCTGTTTGTGTGGTTCCATGCCCCGCACGAGCCCATCGCAACGGGGCCCGAGTTCATGGATCTGTACGCCGGGCATGAAGAAGCTGTTTACTATGGCAACGTCACCCAGATGGATCACGCGTTCGGCCGTCTAATGGGGACTCTGGACGAAATGCACCTGCGTGACGAAACGTTCGCCATGTTCACCAGTGACAACGGCCCCGAGACACTGAAGCGATACAAGGGCGCGCACCGATCTTTCGGCTCGCCCGGACCACTGCGCGGCATGAAGCTGCACATGTACGAAGGCGGCATCCGCGTGCCCGGGATCGTTCGCTGGCCCGGCCGGACGCAACCGGGCACGACCTGCCAGGAACCGGTCAACGGTACGGATGTCCTGCCGACCCTGTGCACGTTGGCAGGAGCGGAGGTCCCCCAGGATCGACCCATCGACGGCGTCAACATTCTACCCATCTTCGAGGGCAAGGATCTCAGGCGAAAAATCCCTCTGTACTGGCGCTACGATAAGGCGTTGAGCAGACCCTTCACGGTAGCCATGCGGCAGCGTAAGTGGAAGATTCTGGCCGACAGTGCGATGACCCGGTTTGAGCTGTACGACCTGGAGCAGGACATCGCCGAGGAACACAACCTGGCTCATAGAAAGCCGGCGCAACTGGAAAGGATGAAAAGAACCCTCGCCGAACTCCATGCGGAAATCGACGCCGAAGGCCCCCAGTGGGCCGGCCAGTAGCAGCCAGGCAGCCAGAGAGAGTGAGAACACATGAGCCAGACTCGACCTATCGTTAACCGACAGACCGCGATCGTTCTCACGCTCCTCCTGGGGTGGGCGGCGGTGAGTTCACAAGCCGGCGTGACGACCGCTCTGAGAATATCAGAGACTTCCCAACAGTGGTCAGAGGCCGCACCCGCTCGGGAGATAGAGAAGGACTGGATGATGCAGGACCACGGCCTGGACATCTCGGCCTGCTTCCGCAGCGCCGGCGACGCCAAGATCGAATCGGCCATGGTGCAAAAGGTCTTGCACGAACTCAACCAGGACCAAGGCGCCGGCGCCTGGCGAGAAGAGATGAAGCAGCTTGAGGAGCGAGGCGCACCGGGAAACGATCCCGACTGGCGAGCGCTCTACCTGCGGGCCTGCCGGCAACGTAGAGCCTTGCGACTGCAGCAACTGGTCGCAACCTATCCGAAGATCGTCTACACCAAACACTACAACCTGGGCGGAAGTCACTACGCCTATACGGAGAACCCGACGGATTCGCAGTACCCGGAGCGAGAGCGAGGCAATACGGATTGGCGCATGGGCGCCTCACTCTGTCTCCTGGAAATCTCAGCGGATGGTTCAGTGAGAAGTCGGACGCTGCTGAAAGAACCGGATGGCCTCATACGCGACCCTGATGTCTCTCACGATGGCAGGCGGGTCTTGTTCTCGCGTCGCGACACGGCCTATGAGGACGACTTTCATATCTATGAGTTGAATCTCGATACCGCACACGTCCGACAATTGACCTTCGGACTCGGCGTCGCCGACGATGAACCCGTTTATCTGCCCGATGGGAACATCCTGTTCAATTCGACGCGCTGCACCCAGATCGTGGACTGCTGGTGGACCGATGTGACCAACCTCTATGTCTGCGATGGTGACGGTCGATTCCTGCGCCGGGTCACCTTTGATCAGGTCCACACGAACTACCCCAAGGTGCTGGAAGACGGTCGGGTCGTTTATACACGCTGGGACTACAACGACCGGGGCCAGATCTATCCTCAGCCCCTTTTCGTGATGAACCACGACGGCACGGCGCAGACCGAGTTCTATGGCAACAACTCCTGGTTCCCGACCACGATCATGCACGCCCGCGGGATTCCGGGCAGCCGGAAGCTCGTCGCGGTCGCCTCGGGACACCACAGCCACCAGCGCGGCAAACTGATTCTCATCGACGCCGGACGCGGCACACAGGAAGCGACCGGCATTCAACTGATCTGCCCGATCCGCGAAACCCCGGCCGAGCGCATCGACGCGTATGGGCAGGGGGGCGACCAATTTCAATACCCCTATCCACTCGACGAGAGGCACTTCATCGTCACCTACGATCCCATCGGCAGTCCGGGCAGGAGGTACGACCGCCCGTATGGGATCTACTTCATGGATATTGATGGGCGCCGCGAACTGCTGGCCTGGGACCAGAGTATCTCCTGCAATCAACCGGTTCCCCTTGCCCAGCGCCCCAGACCCCACGTACGACCCAACGTCGTCGACTACGCCCAGAACGAGGGGGTCTATTACGTGCAGGATGTCTATCGGGGTCCCGGACTGGAGGGCGTCCCGCGCGGCACGATCAGGAAGCTGCGCGTGGTCGCGCTGGAGTTCCGCGCCGCCGGCATTGGAGAAAATCGCAGTGCCGGGCCCGGCGGCGGTGCGCTGGCCAGCACGCCGGTGTCGATTGGCAATGGGTGTTGGGACGTCAAGGTCGTTCTCGGCGATGCGACCGTCCGGGCCGATGGCTCAGCCTGCTTCAAAGTCCCGGCGCACCGACCAGTCTATTTCCAGGTCCTAGATGAGCGTAACCGTGTCGTCCAAACGATGCGCTCGTGGTCCACACTCCAGCCGGGCGAGACCTTCGCCTGCGTTGGCTGCCACGAACCGAAGCAAGAGGCGCCGGGGCCCGGCACCTCGACGGTCGCGATGAAGTATGAGCCTCAAGACCTGGCGCCGTTCTATGGGCCGGCGCGCGGGTTCAGCTTCCCCCAGGAAATCCAACCGATCCTCGATCAGCGCTGCATCTCTTGTCATGAGAATCGCAACCGGAAGGTCGTCTGGGATCGGGCGCTCGCCGAAACGCCGGAGCGTCCTGCCGACGGGCCTGCCTTCAGTCTGTTGAGCCATCCCAACCACGATCAGCCCGCGATGCGTTATTGGTCGGACAGTTACCTGGCACTGACGCGCACCGGCGATCGTGACAGACCCAAAGGCAGTTTCCAGGGTCACCCCAATCGTCTCGTCTCCTGGATCACCGCCCAGTCGGTACCGTCGATGTTGGCGCCCTCATCGTCAGGCTCGCGAAGGAGCGGGCTCTACGAGATGCTGGCGAAAGGCCACGCCGGAGTGCAACTGACCCGGAAAGAACTGGACAAAATCGCCTGCTGGATCGACCTGGGCGTCCCCTATTGCGGCGACTATCTCGAAGCGGCCGCCTGGCCCGACAAGGCGAAGGCCGAATACGCCTACTACCAACACAAGCGCGACCGCATGGCCGTCATAGAACGCGACAACATCCAGATGTTGCTACATTTTCAGCAGGGCGGCGAAAGCCCCACCCAGTGGACCACGTTCGACGCTGGCGGACCGGACGCCAAGACCGCCTTCATCGAACAGTATCTACAGGCCGACGAACAGAACAAATGAGAGTTGGGAGCTATGACCGGCGCGTCAGGACGGCGGCATAAGCGCCATCGTGGTCGAAGCCTTCGGCTGATGGCAGGATGAGTTCCTCTTCCGTCAGTTCGAACTGCCCGTTCCCTTCCAGGAACGCGCCGATCAGGTCGGCATTCTCGGCACTCTGGATGCTGCACGTGCTGTAGCAAATCCTCCCACCAGGTTTGACCAGGCGCGCGGCTTTCTCGAGCAGGGATCGCTGCGTCTTCGTCAGCTCCTTCAGCGAGTTGCGTGTGATCCTGAATCGGACCTCAATGCGCTTGGCCAGCACACCGGCATTCGAGCAGGGGACATCGAGCAAGATCGCATCGAACGAACCCTCGTCCTGTTGCGAAAGTTGCGCATACGGAAGCACGCTCACGCTCTGGAGCGCAAACCGTGTGAGATTCTCGTTTATCATCGTCAAGCGCTTGGCATCGATATCCGTCGCGATGATCCGCGCCGAATCCTGCGTGGCCTCCGCCAATTGCATTGTCTTGGTGCCCGGCGCGGCGCACAGATCCAGGATGGTCCAGTCCGGCTGCGGATCGAGTAAGCGGACAGCATGGGAGGCCGCTACGTCCTGGATAGTAAACAGGCCCTCAGCAAATCCCGGCAGTTGGGGCACCGCATGGGGTCCAGTGATCTTGATCATCTCGCAGGCCTTTGTAGGGCGTGCCCCGCACACCGTCTCGGCCTGAATACCGGCGGCGGCAAACTGCTCCAGCAGATTCGACCCGGTTGTTTTGAGAGGATTGACTCGGGCGTACACGCTGGGCCTGCGATTGGATCCGAAGCAAACTTGCCGCGCCTGTTCGAGCCCGAATTCACTGAGCCACGCTTCCACCAGCCATTGAGGCAGGGAGAAGCACGTGCTCAGGTACGCTGAAGAGGAGACCTCCGGATCGGGAAGGAAATCCATGTCGAACTCGCAGCCGGCCTGCGGCGTTTGGACCAGCGTTCGCCTGGGGCTGGCTGCAGAAAGCTCCTTCTGCCGCTCGGTGATATGTCGGACAGCCTGGCGCAGAACTGCGTTGACGAACCCCGTCTGCTTTCGACCTCCGATGTGTTTGGCGGTATTGACGGCTTCGTTGACGATTGAGTAGATCGGGCAGTCCGGGCGGTAGATAAGTTCGTAAACACCGACGCGGATCACCGCCAGCAGCGTCTTGTTGATTCTCTCGATCGGCCGGCCTGAGAACGCCGTGGTGACGGTATCGATGGCCAGAAGGTTGCGTATCACCCCGAAAACGAGGTCTGTGGCCCGCTGTCTCTCATCTGTCCGGTTCAATAGGCGATTGAGGATCGGCCCGGCGTAGGCCCGCCTGGGCTGGAACTGACGCAGGACCTGGGCCGCGATGAACCGCGCCGATTCTGGGGATGAGCCGGCCATGCTATCCTTCTACTTTCACCAGCCGGTCGCCAGGCTGAACGTGCCAGCCGTTGATGAAGTCGGCAAACGTCATCAGTCCCGCCCCGGCCGGTTTGAGCTTCATAAGGCCCAGCTTACCTTTGGAGCAGACCACATTCAAATCGTCGTCGAACGTCCCCGGCTCAAGCTCACTGGCCTCCGACGTCCAGAGGACATCGGCGACTGCGATCACCACCCGAGTCGATTTCTGGGTCTTGGCCGAGACGTAACAGGCCGTCGCGCCGGGCCACGGCCAGAAGCCACGCGTCTTCCAAGCCAGCACTTCGGCCGGCTCTGAGAAATCCAGGAATCCGTCGGCCTTGCAGAGTTTCGGTGCGAAAGTCGCTTCGGCATGGTTTTGTTCGGTGTAGACAGCGGTCCCGGCCTCCAACCTGGCGAGCGTCTCCAGCAACAACGGCCCCGACAGTTGCGCCAGCCTGTCATGCAGGTCGCCGGCCGTTTCGTGAGGTCCAATGGAGGCCTCCGTCTCGCCCAGGACGTCGCCCGCATCGATCTTGTCCGCCAGCGTGATGACGCTGACGCCCGAGCGGGTTTCTCCTCGAATGATGGCCCAGTTGATCGGCGCCGCCCCGCGATACTTCGGCAGCAGTGAGGCATGGACATTGATCGCGTCCTTGGCCGGCAATTCGATGAGGGTCCGGCTGATCTTCTGACCACAGGCGATGACCACCATTACATCGGGCCGGCAGGCGGTCAACCGCTCGACCATCTCCGGGGTATTGACGTTTTCGGCGCCTATGCACTCGATATCGTGCGATTCGGCCCACTGCGCCACGGCGGTCGGACGCAGCTTCCGTCCCCGGCCGAAAGGGTGCGGCGGCTGCGTCGCCACGAACAGAAGCTCGTGACGTGACGCGTGCAGCGCCTCCAGAGAAGGGATGCCAAACTTACCACTGCCAAAATATACGATCTTCATAGAGGGAGCATCAAAACACAAAATGTAAGACTAGGGAAGGCATCGCCGCAGAACGGCGATGCCGCTATGTTTGTCTTTGACGTTCTATTGTCGTTCGGAGAGCTTCTTGAGTTGTCTCCGGTGGGCGATCTTCGCCGCGGCGCCCATCCGGTTGACCACCGTCATCCCGTCGAGATGGTCGCTTTCATGTTGCAGACACCGTGCATACAACCCGTCGGCCTCTTCAGTAAATTCGTTGCCCTCCAGATCCGTAGCGGTCACCTTGGCTCTCATATGGCGACGGATCTTCGTCCAGACCCCCGGTACGGAAAGGCATCCTTCCTCCTTCTCGTCCAGATCGCCGGCCGTCGTGACCGTGGGATTGATGTAGGTCCGGACGTTCTCCCGCGACCCATCCAGAGAGATAATGAACAGGCGCAGCCCCACGCCCGCCTGCGGCGCCGCCAAGCCCACCCCGTTGTTCTCAATCATGATATCGGTCATCTTGGCGACCAGGCGATGGATGGTCTCGTCGATCTGCTCCACCGGTTCGGCCGACCGGCCCAGCACCGCGGCTGGATAGTGGGTCATCTTGCACTTATCAACATCTATCTGGGTCATTGCTCAAGCTTCTCCTGACTGCTTCTCCAATCGGTCCATCAAGTAGTGAAATGACCGATTCTTCTCTCGTGCCACGTCGACCCGAAAGACCTTCAAGATCTCCCTCATGAAATCGATCGCGGAACCAGCGAACCGCTCGGGTATCATACAGCGAAACTGCTCTTTCGTCACGTCATCGGTCCGAGGAATGCTCCTAACGCCAAGCTCCTGGCAGGTTTGATCGTCCAAACCAGCCAGATACCAGCCTTCTATTTCTTGTCTGACTACGATCATGTGGTCAGGATCGATCACTCCTTTGTGCTGTTCGCCCACCCGCGCCTTCTTCTCGGTGATACAGGGAGAAGCGTTGATGTCCGTCACGAGGACAAACTCGGCGTTCATCGCTCGGATAGACTTGATGTACCGAATCCTCTTCTCGATCGTGGCTCCGGCATACTCCCACAGTTGCACGTACTCATGCCGTTGCTCAAGGATAGGCCTGATCACCGCATTGAAGAACTCCCTATCATCACGACCTTCGACGAGCACATCTATCCGTCTATACATGACCGGTCAGCTTCCCCACAATTCCTGGACAAAAACGTCGTCCAGCCCCAGGTCGTTTTCAAGAAACACCCTCACTTCCTCCTTTTCGGCAGGTTTGGACACGGTGGAGAAACCCTCCTTGTCCCTCGACAGGAGCAGCAGGTTCTCTACCCCGGCATGCCGGACGACTTCCGGGCTGTGCGTGGTGATGATGACCTGCCTGCTCCGGGAAGCATCCTTCATCAATTCCATCAATCCAGAGATCAGGTGCGGGTGAAGGTTCCGCTCGGGTTCTTCAATGATGACCACGTCCTTATCCTCGAAGAACAGCGCAACGATAAGCGCGACCACGTCAACGGTCCCATCCGACAGCAAATTAGCAAGGAGGTCCCCCTCATGGTACGATTCGCGCAGCTTCAAGAGGACGGAGTCTCCCACGTACCGCTCCACTCCGACCTCCGAAACGAACGGGAGCATGTACTGAAGAAGATTGTGAAACTTCCGGCTCTTCTCAGGATCAACCAGGATATTCCTGAGGACGAGGGCGAGGTTCTCGCCATTCTCCTCCAGTGACGCTCTCCCGGCCGTTGCGTGCGGTCTCTTCACCGCACGCGGGTCGATATCATAGATACCCACGCGTCGGAACAGGCTGTCAGACGGTGCCATGAAACCAAAAAAGCCGTATCTTGTTAGCAAGGCGCTGGCTCTTGTGGACTCGATTACCGACGACAGTTGTTCAATGTACGCATCGGGCGTAACCCGCGGTGCGCGACCCGGGTCGATCCCCGTCTTCTTGATCCGTTCAAACAGATCAGGGGGATTGATCTCGACTCTTCGCTTGCCTTCAGACATGAAGACACCGACGCTCAGCTCAATGCCTTCGTCGCTGACTCCGGTCCGGAGCTTCTGGGAAAAACTTTCTTCCCCAACACTCAGCCCATTTTGGCGATTTCCCACGCGAAGAGCGAAGTCATATGTTGTCTCATGCACTTGAACGTCCGCCCATCCAGCCCACTTCATCTGCTGGTCCGATATCGTTCGCATCCGCAAGGAACTCGAAGGACCGACTCTCCTATTCAGAATCGCTTCGTGCCCACCGTGCAGTGAGACTGCATTATCGAGGTCATTGTCCTCAAGAGTCTTCAGAAAGCAGAAGATCTCCACGAAGTTGGATTTTCCGGCGGCGTTGGGGCCGATGACGACGTTGAACGGACCCAGGTTCAAGTCCAGATCCTTGAAGCTCTTGAAGTTGGAGACCTTTATATTCGTGATGGCCATAGCGTGGACCCTTACTGATCGTCAAACTCATGGCCGGCGAAGGTGTTGCCCAGGTAGCTCTTCTTGACGAGTTCGTCCCGGATGATCTCGGCGGGGGGGCCGGCCCCGATGACCTTGCCGTGATCGATGATGTAGGCCTTATCCACGACCTCAAGCGTCCGTTCGACGTTGTGATCGGTGATCAAGACGCTCACGCCAGCGGCATGAAGTTGCCTGATCTCTTCCTGCAAATCCTCGACGGCAATGGGATCGACCCCGCTGAAGGGCTCATCCAGCAGGATTAGCGACGGGTCGGTCACCATGGCCCGGGCGATCTCGAGCTTGCGCCGTTCGCCGCCGGAGAGGAATCGACCATGGCTCTTGGCGACCTCCCGCAGACCGAAACGATCGATGAGCATGTCGGCCTTGCGGTTACGCTCGGCCCGCGTGATGGACATCGTCTCCAGAATCGCCAGGAGGTTGTCCCGCACGCTGAGACGCTGAAAGATGCTCGGCTCCTGGGACAGATAGCCAATCCCCAGTCGGGCTCGCCTGTACATGGGCAGCTTGGTGATATCTCGGCCCTCGAAGACAACCTGGCCCTTATCGGGCGTAACCATCCCCATGATCATTCTAAAACTCGTCGTCTTGCCGGCCCCGTTTCGGCCCAACAACCCGACGATGCTGCGCTGGTCGATGGTGATCGAGACCTCATTGACGACGGCCCGGCCGGAATACCGCTTGACCAGATCCCGCGCTTCCAGAAGGGTTATACCTACCACAACTGCACCTCGCATCTGCGTTTGTCGTTCAGAAAGCCGCATTATATCACGACCCGGCGGACAGGCAAGCCGCATTTGGGAGCAACACGCCGCAAGCCAACGCCGCGACGCCTCGATCTCAAGGCAACGCGGAAAGAAATCTTCTAGCAATCTGGGGCATATTTTGTTATTTAATACGCTTTTGTCGCGTGATCATGCTTAGTCTGGAGTCCGTATAAAAGAGAGCCTATGTTTGCGGTCTTAAGTGATATACATTCAAATATTGAAGCCCTGACCGCTGTCCTGGCGGACATCGAGAAGAGGGGCATCAAGAAGATCTATTGTCTGGGCGACGTCATCGGCTATGGCCCCAACCCCAGGGAGTGCCTCGATTTGATCATCGAGCGGAGCGAGTTCTGCGTCCTGGGCAATCACGACTACGCCGTATTTTATGAGCCGACGAACTTCAATTACGGTGCCGAACAAGCCAGCTTCTGGACGCGGGACGTGATGGAGACCGATAAAGACAAGCTCCGTAGCGACAAACGGTGGCGTTTTCTCGGCGAGTTGTCAATGCGGCGCACCGTCGAGGCGCAATTGGGTCCCACGAAGGCGACCATGGACTTCGTGCATGCCTCCCCGCGCCGGCCGATCAACGAGTACATCTTCCCCGATGACGTCTACACTAACCCGGTGAAGGTTCGTACGCTCTTTGAGCGGATCACCCACATCTGCTTCGTCGGCCACACGCACATGCCGGGCGTTTTTCTCGACGAACCCGACTTCTATTTGCCCGACGAATTGGGGGACGCCTACCCGATCATCGAGGAAGAGAAGGCCATCATCAACATCGGTTCGGTGGGCCAGCCCAGAGACAAGGACAACCGCACCAGCTACGTCTATGTCGAAGAGAACAAAGTACACTTCGTCAGGCTCGAATACGATTTCGAGAAGACGATGAAAAAGATACTCGCGATCGATCGTCTGGACAATTTCCACGCCGAACGGCTGCGAGACGGACGATGAGCGACGTCGAGCAGGCTTGGGCCCGGCAGCCCCGTTTGCGCCGGCCGGCCCCCGAGGTATCTGGTAACCAATCTGCAATATCCGCCATTTGAATGCGAAGGATTGTATGACTCTGAGAAGATTTCTAAGTCTGATGCTCGTCGGTTTCTGCCTGCTGTGTGGTTGGCTTGTCCTCGAGTCGGGAGCCCTCCAGACCACGCGGTCGTCCTCCGGTCCGGTCGAGTCCGGCCGCAACCAGGACGGACTCCTCCTCCTGCAGCAGACCGCGCCTGTGGACGATCCGGCCCAGCCCGAAGCATCCCCGGCGCCGGCGGCGCCCCAGCTTCAAGCCGTTGTGCCCGAGTACTTCGCTATCGGTGGCACAGGCGAGAGCGTCCCGATCGGATCGCTCGACCCCAACAGTGGGTTCAAATACCAACTGGTTTTGCACACCAAGGGCGCCGCGATCAAGACCGCCACGTTCTCGGGTTTCGACGATCGGGACCCCGAAGACCCCAAACCCCTCGTCTTCCTCTCCCCGGTGGACCTGGGGAATGCGAGAGTCCGACTGGCGCTGTCCAATCGCGAGTTTTTTCTGGATGGCCGGCCCTTGCCATTGGACAGGCTCAACTGGAAGAGCCTGGGCAGTGAGGCGGATGCCGACGGCGCACAGACCGCCTCCTTCGAGGTCATGCTCGTCGATGCTTCCGACGATCCCGTTGTCCGGTTGACCAAGACATATCGCGTCAATCCCGACACCTATCTCCTCGAATGCACGCTGGAGACCGAGAACCTCACCGACGAGCCACACAAGGTGCACTACAACCTCGCCGGGCCCGCGGGCCTGGGGCGGGAGGCCTTCCGCCAGGATATGAGGAAGGCGATTGCTGGTTTTATAGGACCGGAAGGCGACGTCATCCGAGGCAAGCTCGACAAGAAGGGCATGAAGGCGGGCGGGCCCATCCCCATTAAACCGAAGAATGGCGGCGGTCAATTCCTCTGGGCCGCGGCGGTCAACAAGTACTTCGCCGCGATTCTCGTGCCCGTTCCCGACGCCAACGAACCATACTGCAAGTGGATCAGAGACCGGACGGGGACCCTGTATAACCCGGATGGGGACCGCAAGGCCAATAGCGGAGACGAGACGATCGGCGTTGATCTCTCGACCGCCAGCACCCAGTTGGCGCCCCAGGGCCAACCCGCCAGCACGCGAACCTACAACTTCCAGCTCTATTTGGGACCCAAGGACAAGAGCCTCTTCGACAAGAACGAGAGGTACCACTCGCTCGGATTCGTTCAGACGATCGACTTCATGGGTTGCTGCTGCCCCTCCTCGATCATCAACCCACTGGCTTTCGGCATTATGGCCATCATGAAAGCGATGCATGGCTTCTGGCCGCACAACTATGGCATCGTCATCATCATCCTCGTCTTCATGATGCGACTGATGATGCACCCGATCACCAAGAAGAGCCAGGTCTCCATGAGCAAGATGAGCAAGCTGGCGCCGCGGGCCGAGGAGATCAAGAAGAAATACGCCAACAGCAAGACGGAGATGAACAAGAAGCTCATGGAGCTTTACCGCGAGCAGGGGGCCTCGCCGATTACCGGTATGTTGCCCATGTTCATCCAGATGCCGGTCTGGATCGCCCTCTGGAGCGCTGTCTACACGAGCATCGATCTGCGGGGAGCAGCCTTCCTGCCCTTCTGGATCACCGACCTATCGGTCCCTGACGCATTGATCCGGTTCTCCACGATCACGATTCCTCTGGTCAACTGGACTATCGAATCGCTCAACCTGCTGCCCCTCCTGATGGGCGTGGCGTTCTACATGCAACAGAAACTGATGCCCACGCAGGCCAATGCCACGTCGAATCCGCAGATGGCCCAACAGCAGAAGATGATGATGATCATGATGCCTTTGCTGTTCCCGCTGATGCTGTATAAGGCGCCTTCCGGCGTGAACCTCTATATCATGTCCAGCACCTTTGCCGGCGTGATCGAGCAGCACGTGATCCGCAAGCACATCCGCGATAAAGAGGAAGAAGAGAACAAGGGTCTCGTCTCAGTCACCAGCAAGACCGGAGGCAAGGTCAAGAAGAAGAAGCCGAAACCGTTCTACCGCACCTGACCGAACAGCTATAGGTCCTATTGGACCAATAAGACCTATGAATCTAAGTGACACCATCGTGGCCGTCAGTTCCACCACAGGCGGCCTCCGATCGATCGTCCGCCTGACAGGCCCTGAGACCATCACGGCCTGTCGCCAGGTCTTCACGCCGCGCGGCTCGTGGAAAGCCCGGGGCATCATGGCCGGCTCGGTCGCCCTTGATGCTGATCTCGCTATAGATGGGCATCTCTATCTCTTCGTCGCGCCCCATTCCTATACAGGCGAGTCGTTGGCCGAGATTCACATCGAGGCCGGTAAGGTCCTCGTCGAATCGCTCGTACAGAACCTCCTGGCGAAAGGTTTGCGTCCGGCCGGCCCGGGGGAATTCACCGCACGGGCCTACCTCAACGGCAAGCTCGACCTGGCGCAGGCCGAGGCGGTCAATGAGATCATCGCCAGTTCCAACCGATTCCAACTGGACGCGGCCGAGCGGCTCCTGAGCGGCCGATTGACACAGACCGCCCACGCTGTTCGAGAGGCCCTGTTGGACTGCCTGAGTCTGATCGAGGCCGGACTCGATTTCAGTGACGACCCGATCGAGTTCATCACTGCCGAGCAGGCGATCGACCGGCTCAACAATATCAAGAGCAATCTCGAGGACCTGCTGGCCGGTAGCATCCGGTACGAATCGCTGATCGACCTGCCCTCCATTGGAATTGCCGGGGCGCCCAACGCCGGTAAGAGTAGCTTGCTGAACGCTCTGTTGGGCCAGCAGAGAAGCATCGTCTCGGAACAACGCAAGACAACGCGCGACGTGCTGAGCGGCCTATTCACCTCGGATCGGTGTCAGTGCGTCCTGTTCGACTGCGCCGGTCTGTTGGTTTCACCGGAGAACATTCTCGACCGCCTGGCGCAGCAGACCGCCATCGAAGCCTTGCACCATTGCCAGGCGATTCTGTTCTGCGTCGATGCGACCAAGAGCGATCTGGACGAGGACCTCGCGATCCTGACCCTGATCGAACCCCGCACAACGGTGTACCTCGCCACCAAGTGTGACATACCCACCCACGCCGAGGCCCCAGGTAAGTCCTTCGGCGTCGAGTTCCTGCCGACGTCGGCCCATACACAGGAGGGCCTCGACGAACTGAAGCGGCGTATTGAGGACATCCTTTGCGGAACGCCGTTGCAGGAGGGCCAGGACACTGTTGCACTGACGGCCCGGCACAAGCAGGTCGTCGGCGAAGCTCTTGAGACCATCGGTCAAGCGATTGAGGAAATCGAACAGGGCAGTGAGGAGACAGCGGCTGCGATGCTGCGCGCCGCCTATGAGGCGATGTCGGATATCGAGACTCAACCTGTCGATGAGCAAGTCCTGGACCGCATATTCGGGCGCTTCTGCGTCGGCAAGTGACGATCCAAGTCGAGCATTCCTCGAATTGGATCGTCATCCTGAGCGCAGCCGAAGGATCTCCTCAACGAATGAGAGGCTTCTCTCGCTACCTCGGGTGAGCATCTTTCAATCCTTTGCCGCCAATTCTGTCTCGGCACCGGTCCCCGCCCGCACCGTTTCGGCTTGCAGGTATTCCTCACGGACCTTGGTCCGGCGTTCGGGGGGCCATTCCCTCGGCAAATTCAGACAGGCGAACTCGCCGAAGTACTTGACGGCCGCGTAGTCGTAGGCCCGGGCCGCCTCGACCTCGTCGTCGAAATACCCGAGGTGATGCGGTCGGCCTTTGAGTCTGTAGTAGGCCTTCCACTTGCCCATGGCCTTGTCGAAGGTGACGCCTTTGAAGCGGGAGTGGCAGTTGCCTGCCTTGTGCTTGTTGCGCTGGTTCTCCGCCACGGTGCAGACACGCAGGTTGGATCGCCTAGCATTCGCTCTGTTTCCGTCAATATGGTCCACGAGCTTGCCCGCCGGCGGCTGCATGATCTCGCGGTGCATCGTAATCTGTCGGCGCCGCTCGGTTCGGGTAGGGTACCCGTTCCGCGCGCGCCAGCGGTATCGGTTGAGCCACGCGTAGTCGCCGGCGTCCACGCTGGCGTAGCCCCCTTCGACCAGAGGGATCAGGCGGACGCCGTCGCCCTGGGGCACGACGGGCCTGGCCCGATAGTTCGCGCAGGCCACGCCGGGCACGTCATGCACCCGCCCTTGCCACCGGGGATGGTTCGCACACCGCGGCACGATCGACTCGCCCAAACACTGGGACCGATGCCAAGCCTCCGGATCGCAAACGCAATACACGCAAGTGTTGCAGCACGCTCCAGACATGATCCCTCCCTTCCAGTATGATGATTGTTCGCTTCCCCCCGCCGCACGATGCGGCTCGCCAATCGCTGTCACGTTCGCAGTCTCGTAGGCACCGCACACCATCGCCATGTCGCGACGACAATAACGACATTCCCTCTTGCCCGCGACGCGGAGACGCACACGTTTCTTGGAACGATCGAATAGGAGCTGGTCATCGGATGGCTACCCGTCGGAACTTACGGAGCATTCTCCACCTATCCTCTAAAAGGAATCGTGCTTCGCTTGATTCTGAAGGACAAGCCGTTCTCTTGCCGCAAATGCGCAACGGCTCTCTCGTAGCCATCTGCATCACCATGAGGGGAAATCCACACCTCTTTGATGAATTCCTCCGGGGCAAACTGCATTTCAATGTACAGGCGGTTGTTTTCACTCAACTTCACCGGATAGTCCTCAGGCCGAGGTCTGATATTGATACACCGCCATTCTTGCTCGTATTTGTAAGCGCCATGTTTGATAGAACAAATCGTTCGATAGATCATCACGGACAGTGGTGGCCAGAAAGACTTGTTTCCGAGTGACTGCCCACTACTACGGAATGCAGGAAATGAATCCGATTTGAAGAACCTTCGTTCAACAATCGCAGTCAGATCTAAGTTTCCGTTCTTGTCTGTGTATTCACACCGCATCAACCGATTCCCTGGATCAGGACGCACGGGGTCGCTCACTTGCACGCCGCCAATACTCCCTGTGATATCACGGAGAAAGCCGTTCCGAACAACTTGCATGTCAAAACCGATGGCGACTCCTCCCCTCGCTGCGTAGGCGCGCCACTGACCAAGTGAATCCGCCGCAGCACTTAACGACAAAACATAGACTTCCAAAGGCTCCTCTGTGTAACCCTCAACCCCTGAGATCAGGAAATCCTTGTACTGCTGAATAGAATCATCCACTTTGCGTGCCTTGATGGCCCTGAGTAGGAGCTTCACGCCGAGTTGCACCTCGGACCAGTCGTTCATCTGATCGTATCGTGTAGCCCGAATTGTCCTTGATTCGAGCATCTTCTTGAAGGACTCGATCGACGTGTAGTGATAGAGAATGGTGGGAATCGATTCAGCTTCTTCTCTCATGGTTTCCCTCTAAGGGTACTGTGACAGTCGCTACGGAACTGCCCCGCCCGCTCCCAAACCTTCAACCGAGAGACCGGGGCATCCTCAACGACTCTACAAGCCGCTCAAGATGCTTGTCCGGATCGGTATTCCCCCTCAGTCTGTCCGGAATATACACCCGACCATATTTCTTCGTCCGGTGCCATCCCGGGCCGTCCGGCAACGGGAACTCGGGCAATCTTGCAGGCTCAGGTGTTGTCTTCCCGAGGTATGTCTGGAAGATATGGTTGATCTGACATCCAGGCATAGAATCCCTCAAGGCTTGCCACCTGTAGGCCTCAGAATAGCCAGGTACCTTGGTCCAATCCCGCGATCCAAAAAGCTCCTCGTCGGCATCTTCAATGGTCTTTCCGATGCTTGCGAAGTGTTCGGCAGTATAGTGCTGCTTCGGGTCTATGTGGGGACCAAAATCCGTGTAGCAATCATAGACTATCGACAGAACAGTAGTCAGATGCGTTCGACATGCCGTTTCCACATCTACTTCCGGGACAGATTGGACTTCCCGTGTCGGGTTGAAGTAGTATCGGCATCGATCACGCATCAAGCTTGCCGATGTCACCGGATTGTCTCCAATGTGCTGATTGACTCGTCTGAATTCGTTGAAGAATTGGGCCAGAGAGTCCCTGCGTAGTTCTTCTTGGCGGGATGCATACCAACTGTCAAACCCTTCAACGTCCTTAAGGCACGACTGCAAGGCGAAAGTAACACTTCTGGCCGACGAAACAAACGCCGAGACATAGCAACGAACGGCAAAGAATTCCGGCCCACAGTCGGGTATTCGGCTCAGGAAGAAATCCGCTTCGGCAATTTTCGAGTCAACAAGATCAAACGAACGACGCATTATCTCACTCATATTTTCTTGTCTACGGCTTTCTCGCCCTTCTCGACAAACGGGGTCAGTCGCGTAGGATGGGCAATTCGTTGCCCATGCGGCTCCTTGCGGGCGTGGTCGTGGCGGGAACTGTGGAGTTCTGCGTTGATCGGGTCTCGCATGAAACCCTCCGTGCGCGCTTTGGCCGCAAGTACACTTCCTCGCGAAGACAGCGCTTGCCTTCAACTACATCGGCTTCGGGCGAAGGCGGTTTGAGGGCCGCCTTCGCCCTTTGGGTCTATGTGTAACAACGCCGGTCGTTTCGCTTCGCACTCGGCGTCGATTACGTGGTTGTCGCCGCTTTGGTCTTTGTGTGGCAGCGTCAAACGAAGTTTGACGATGGTTCTCTTACAATTCTAATCCACCATCGCCAAGGCCTGCGGCCTTGAGGCTGCCACACATCAAATCAGATATAACGGAGGACTAGTCGTCCTTTGCTTCGAATTCGGCGTCGATGACGTCGTCGTCGGCTTTTCTCTTTGCCTCCCCTTCCTGGGGTGGCGCCGCTGCTTCAGCCGGTCCGGCGGGTCCGGCTTCTCCGGCCTCCGCCTGTTTCTTGGCCGCCTCTTCGTAGAGGACCTTGCCTAATTCCTGGCCGACCTCGCTGAGGTTCTCGATCGCCTTCTTGATCGCGTCCGGGTCTTCGCCCTTGTTGACCTCTTTCAGGTTGTTCACAGCGCTCTCGATCTTGCCACGCGTATCGGCCGAGACCTTCTCACCATGCTCTTTCAACGTCTTTTCCGTCGAATAGACCAACTGATCCGCCTGGTTCTTCAGATCAACCACCTCGCGACGCTTCTTGTCCTCTTCAGCGTGCGATTCGGCCTCTTGGGTCATCTTGCCGATCTCGTCCTCGCTCAGTCCCGAGCTGGCTTTGATCACGATCGACTGCTGCTTGCCCGTCCCGAGGTCCTTGGCCGAGACGTTCAGGATGCCGTTGGCGTCAATGTCGAACGCCACCTCGATCTGCGGGAGACCCCGCGGCGCCGGGGGAAGGTCGGTCAACTGGAATCGACCCAGTGTCCGGTTGTCCCGGGCGAATTCACGCTCGCCCTGCAGCACGTGGATGTCCACTGTGGTCTGGCTATCGGCGGCCGTCGAGAACACCTGTTTCTCACTCTTCGGGATCGTTGTGTTTCTATCGATTAGCTTGGTCATGACTCCACCCAGGGTCTCGACACCCAGTGACAGCGGCGTCACGTCCAGAAGCAAAATGTCCTTGACACCAGGGTCATGGGCCAGGATGGCCCCTTGGATGGCGGCGCCCAGGGCCACGACCTCATCCGGATTGATGCCCTTGTTCGGCTCTTTCCCGAAGATGTTCTTGACGATTTCCCGGACTATCGGAATCCGCGTCGAGCCACCGACGAGCAGAACCTCAGCGATATCACTGGATTGAAGCTTGGCATCCTCGATTGCCCTGATACACGGTCCCTTGAGCCGCTCCAAGACGGGCTCTATCAGTGACTCGAATTTGCTGCGCGTCAAGGTGATCTGAAGGTGCTTGGGCCCGGAGGCGTCGGCGGTGATGAACGGTAGGTTAACCGTCGATTCGACCTGCGTACTCAATTCACACTTGGCCTTCTCGCCAGCTTCCTTGAGCCGCTGATGGGCCATCGCGTCCTGACGCAGGTCTATACCCTCGGTCTTCTTGAACTCATCGGCCAGGAAGTTGATCAGAACAGCATCCAAGTCGTCGCCACCGAGGTGGCCGTCACCATTGGTAGCTATGACGTCGATTACACCAGTGTGCTCTTCGAAGCCCCCGATATCGAGAATAGAAATGTCAAATGTGCCGCCTCCAAAATCGAAGACCGCCACTTTCTCCTCTTTCTTCTTGTCAACACCATAGGCTAGGGCCGCGGCGGTCGGCTCGTTGATGATTCGCTCGACCTCAAGCCCGGCGATCTTACCGGCGTCCTTGGTAGCCTGCCGCTGGGCGTCGTTGAAGTAGGCCGGGACAGTAATCACCGCCTTCTCGACCTTCTCGCCCAGGTAGTCCTCAGCCGTTTTCTTGAGATCCTGCAGGATCATGGCCGAAACTTCCGGTGGGGTATACTCCTTGCCCCGTACGCTGACTTTTACCAGCTCGGCCGACCCACCGGTGATCCCATAGGGAACGGTCTTCTCTTCGGAAGCCACTTCGTTGTGCCGCCGGCCCATGAAACGCTTAACGGAGAAAACCGTGTTCTCCGGATTCGTCACCTGCTGATGCTTGGCAATCTGCCCGACCAGTCTCTCACCCTTGTCGGTGAAGCCCACCACCGACGGTGTCAGACGCGAGCCGGAGGCATTGACCAGCACCTTCGGCGCCGAGCCCTCCATCACAGCCACGACAGAATTCGTTGTACCCAGGTCAATTCCAATAATCTTAGCCATTGCAAACTTCCTTTCCTTGCTCCCGAGTCGGCATTCCACCAGTCCCAGCAAGTTGCGTCTAATCCGCCAGGCTCATCAGAGATCACCTGGCCCTGCTTCCAATTATGCAAAACCCGTGCCAATAGACGCCACTACCGCACGCCAAAACCCTAACCCTCTGTTGTACAACGCTTTACAAAACACGCACCCAGATAACACAAGCAGGTCAAAAAGCTCTTTCTACCTCAGATTGTCACACTCCCGTGCCATTTTGGCAGACGAGCCTGCGTGAGAGTCGCCGGGCCATTGCCTCTGATGCATTCTCCAGAAGGGGGACTTCTTCCCCTTCTTCTCATTCTTTCCCTTATTGTTAGTGGCTGTTGGGTGGTCGCTGGATCGTTGTCTGTCTGTTGTTCGTTCGGCGTGGGATGGCCCCAGCGCCGCGAATCGCGCGCCCCACAGATGCGATGAGTCGTTTTTGCTTGGTGACCTCGAAGCGGCCGCATATAATGCGGTCTCCAGGAAACCATGGCGCAAATGGGGTACAACACTATCTGCGCAGTGGCATGAGGTATCCTAACCTCTGGATATGACAAGTTTTGGCCGAGTGGCGGAATGGCAGACGCTGGGGACTTAAAATCCCCTGCCCGTTAGGGTGTGTGGGTTCGAATCCCACCTCGGCTAGGTTTTGGCGCCGTCCGGCATAGGTTCAGCGCGTCGATTCGGACTGACTGCAGCGCGGATCTATCTTGAGGATGCAGTCTCTACAGAGGGTTCATCGATCGAAGCACGAGAGAAGACCAACGCTGTCGCAAGACGATTCACAACGCCGATCTTGCTCCTATTGACGATCCTGTGCACGACGGGTATCAGCACCGAAAACCACGAAAACTCCGAGGGCCAGTGGACCCAATGGCGCGGCCCGCAAGGTCTGGGCGTCAGTGCCGACGCCAATCTGCCGGAGGTTTGGAGCCACGAAGGCGACAACATCGTCTGGAAGACGAAGATCCCGGGAGAAGGCCATTCCTCCCCGATTGTCAGCAATGGCCGGGTCTTTCTGACGACTGCGTACGGCGACTCGACCGCGGTCGTCTCACATCGAATCGTGGCCGTGACCATTTGTACGCTGGCGTTTTTTTTCGTGACAGGCGCCTTGGCGAAGCTACTCCTGGGACGACGAAAAAGAGATCCCGACAACAGCAAACAGGGCGGCTGCCTGGACCGGATCGTCAATCCGACCATCGCGGTCGTCAGCGTAGCGGTTTTCCTGCTTTTCGCAGCCCTGCTGTTTGTCTTTCCCGGCCAATACGACGCCACGATCGGGCAATTCCTCGCCAAGACCCTGGGCAACTATGACACCGAGCACCTTTTCTATATCAGCGACGACACGGGGGCCGCTCGCTGGCTCAACTCGGGGGCCGCAGCGCTGCTCGGGTTGGCTGCCTCTCTGCACTGGTTGAGAGCCCATTCCATCTGGCGTCTCCTCGGGGCTTTGGCTTTTGCCCTGTTGGCGATTGTCTTCGTGGCCTTTACCCCCGCCGATCTCTGGAAACATCCGCTGCCGGTCCGTCCCCGCCTGCTCTTTGTGGTTCCCGCGACGTTGGTGGCCGTGTGGTTCCTGCTCGGGTACCTCGATGTCCGCCTTCAAAGCAAGCCGGCCGATACGGGCAATGAGACGGACGGCGCCCCGCCAGCGAAAGCCAGTCTCCTGGACTCGTTGAATTGCGTCACGATCTTCTGGCGCCACAAGAACATCTACCGTCCGGGCGGCGTCTTGTCCACATTGCTCTGCCTCTCCGTGGCGGCGATGGCCTTCCTGGTGTTCGTGCCGGTCAACCTGCTTCTGCCGGAGATCGGGCTGCAAAGGGCGGTCGTCTGTGTCGATTTCGAGAGCGGCCAGATCCTCTGGTGCAAACCCGTCTTCGTCGCGCCCGCCGAACGAAAGCACAGGGACAACTCCTACGCGACACCCACCCCCGCGACGGATGGACAGTACGTGGTCGCCAATTTCGGCGCCGGCGCGGTCTGTCTTGACGTCGAAGGCCATGTGATCTGGAAGATACCAGATCCGAAGTACTCGGCCGACACGCGGTACGGGGCCGCCGCCTCGGTGCTCCTCTGGAAGGACAAGGCGATCGTGCTCCAGGAACGCGAGGAGAACACCAGACGACAGACCTGGATGGCCGCTTTTGACAAGGCCACGGGCGAGGTTCACTGGAGAGTGCATCCGAAGAGCCTCTCCTGGGCCTACACCACGGGACTACTCTATGACGACGGGTCCGGCGCAAGGCTCATCACGGCCTCGCACGAAATCGTCGCCTGTTTTGAACTCGACTCGGGGCAGTTGCTCTGGGAGCATAAGATCGACCTGGACCAGCTTGTCGCCAGCATGGTGCGCATCGACTCGCTCTTCTTCATCGGGGGAGGAACGTGGGGCCCCAGCGCCCTGATCGCCATGCAACTGAGCGGATCGGGTCAGGACACTGAGATCGAGGAACTCTGGCAAGCCTCGAAGGATACGCCCGGCTGCGCGTCGCCCATTGCCTACAACGGGATGCTCTTGACGATCACCGATACGGGCGTCATGTGCTGTTACGACGCCGTCTCGGGACAGCAACACTGGAGAGAGAGACTCAAAGGGCGATACCTGGCCTCGCTGGTCGCTGGCGATGGAAAGGTCTATGCGTTCAGCACCAACGGATCGGCCACCGTCGTCGCTGCCGATCCGCAGTTTCAAGTGCTCTCGCGCAACCGACTTGAGGGCGATTGCCGGGCCTCACCTGCGGTGGCCGAATCAGATATTTTGGTGCGCACCTCCGAGTTCCTGTACCGTATAGGCAATAACGCCCACTAACCCCCTCGCAATCAGGGACTTTGGGCCATCGTCGGGCCAATCGCAAGGTTTCTTAGCCGGACTCACTGACGATGCCGATCATCTGAGGCGATTGTTGCGATGTTTACAGCCAGGCCCAAATGCAGTAGGATGGTGAAGCTCGAGGGTATGCGTGCATACTGCCATCTGGGTTAGCACAGAATGTATTGGGCCGGGACTGCTGTGAAGGGGCGAGCCGGTGTCCTGCCGAGCGTAGAAGTCCTGATGGTTTTTTTGGAGGTAAGTTATGACAGATACACGTCTTAGCCTTTCGGACGTTGACAAGCCAAATCTCTACCGGGAAACCTTCCCTTACAACGAGTTCCCCAAAGTCATCTTCGACAACGAGAAGGTCGACTACGAGATCCCCGAGAAGATCTGGATCACAGATACGACCTTCCGTGACGGCCAGCAGGCACGGCCCCCCTATACCCCGGAGCAGATCCTTCGCGTGTACGATCTACTCCACGAAATCGATGGCGGCACCGGATTGATCCGCCAGTGCGAGTTTTTCCTCTATTCTGACAGAGACCGCAAAGCCGTCGAGTTGTGCCAGGCGCGCGGTTACAAATATCCGGAAATCACCGGCTGGATCCGCGCCGTCGCGTCCGATTTCAGGCTCGTCTCTCAAATGGGCCTGCGAGAGACCGGCATCCTGACTTCTGCCAGTGATTACCATATCTTCCTCAAACTCCGCAAGACACGGGCCCAGGCGCTCAGCGCCTACCTCGACGTCGTCAAGGCAGCCCTGAACAGCGGCGTCATTCCACGTTGCCACTTTGAGGATATCACCCGGGCCGATTTCGAGGGCTTCGTGCTGCCCTTTGCCAACGAACTCCTGAAGATTGGTGACGAATACAAACAGCCGGTCAAGATCCGCCTTTGCGATACGCTTGGTTTTGGGCTTCCCTGGGCCGGCGTTGCTCTGCCGCGCAGCGTGCCTAAACTGGTGCATGGTCTGCGTCAGATCGGCATCCAGCCCGAACAACTCGAATGGCACGGGCATAATGATTTCCACAAGGTCGAGGTCGATGCGTCCACCGCCTGGCTCTACGGCTGCTGCGCCGCCAACGGGGCCATCTTCGGCTGCGGCGAACGGACCGGCAACCCGCCGCTCGAGGCGCTGGTCGTCGAGCACGCCCAACTCAAGGGAATGACCGAAGGCGTCAATTATGCCGCGATCACGGAACTGGCCGAGTACGTACGCAAGGAAATGAACTTCGAGATTCCGCGCAACTATCCTCTGGTCGGGCAGGATTTCAACGTGACCCGCGCCGGCATTCATGCCGATGGTTTGCTCAAGAACGAGGAGATCTACAACTGCTTCGACACCGACAAGCTGCTCAAGCGTCCCATCGGCGTGGCGATTACCGACAAGACCGGAGCGGCCGGCATCAAGCATTGGGTCGAAGCACATTACGAAATTCAGATCGCCAAGCATGACCCGCGCATCATTAAGATCAAGGACCGGATCGACGCTGAGTATGCGGCCGATCGCGTTTCCTCGATCTCCGATAGCGAGATGTTCAAATGGGTGGCCGAGGCGTTTGGAGCCGGTGTGCCGCCGCTGAAGTGATTTTGGACGATAGGACCTTTGTCTGAAGAAAGGGGCCAGGATGCCTCATCGAGAGATTCGAGCCGTACTGTTTGACCTCGGGGATACCCTGCTGGATTTCGGCAAGGTCAGCACGACCAAGCTCGCCCTGAAGGGGGCCCGGTCTTCCTACGACTTCATCAAGGAGCAGGGCCAGCCGCTCGGCAGCTTCGCCGGCTACTTCCTGCGCTATCTCGTTCGCCTGCGCGTGCACTACTTCCTCTCCGAGCATACGGGGCGCGATTTTGATTCGCTGGCGCTGCTGGAGAAGGTCGGCCGCAAGGAGGGGATCACCTTCACGCGCGAACAATGGGAACAGGTCGTCTGGAAATGGTATGAGCCACTCAGCGAGTTGGCCCAGGTCGAGCGGAACCTGCCCGAGACGCTGACCCGATTGAAGGATTTCGGCCTGAAGCTGGGCATCGTCTCCAACACATTTGTTAATCGCGGCTCGTTGGAGAAGCACCTGAAGAAACTCGGCCTGCTGGATTTCTTTTCCGTCCGGCTCTACTCCTACGAACTGGGCTTGCGCAAGCCCGATGCGAGGATCTTCCGGATCGCCGCTGAGAAGATTGGCGAGGCATTCGAGAACATCGTCTTCGTGGGAGATCGGATCGATAAGGACATTCGGCCCGCCCTCAAGGGCGGGATGGCCGCGGCGCTGAAGAACGCCTACACCAACGCGGGCAAGGCCACGCCCCCCGGCGCGTGGAGGATCAGTCGAATCGCCGAACTGCCCGACCTCATCGAGCAGGCCACGGCCCAGACACTGCAGGGCGCGCCGGCCTAGAGCCAGAAACAACAACGACGCTGAAAGGCGATTGACAGCCCGTTATCGGCGTCATACTATCGCCCCTCGTTTTCTGCATTTCGAAGGGGCCTTTAACTTCAAGGAGAACACGGATGGCCGATGGCAACACAATTGACGTAACCGACGCTGAATTCCAAAGCGTCGTGCTTGAATCAGATGTTCCTGTCCTGGTGGATTTCTGGGCGCCGTGGTGCGGCCCATGCAAGATGGCGGCGCCGGTGCTGGACAAGGTCGCCGGCGAATACGACGGACAGGTGAAAATCTGCAAGGTCAACGTGGACGACGAACGCCAGATCGCCACGCAATACGGGATCATGAGCATCCCCACGATGTACCTGTTCAAGGACGGCCAGACGGTCGACCAGATCACCGGGGTCACGCCGAGTTTCGAGGCGGATTTGAAGAAGAAGATCGATAGCCATTTGGGCTAAACGCATAGGACGCAATCGCCATGAACGAGACGCTTTACGATGTCATCATTATCGGGGCCGGCCCAGCCGGGCTCGGCGCCGCCCTGTACACGTCCCGGGACAGACTCAAGACGCTCATGCTGGAAAAGCTCATGCCCGGTGGGCAAATCAACAACACCAACCGGATCGAGAACTATCCCGGTTTCGAGCAGATCGACGGGCCCGGCCTGATCGAGCGGATGCAGAAGCAGGTCGACAGCTTCGGCGCCGAGATCAAGAGCGCCTCGGAAGTCAGCAAGATCGAGAAACGCCCGGATGGGAACATCGCCGTCCATTGCGACCAGGACGCGTACGTCGCCAAAGCGGTTATCCTGGCGCCGGGCAGCAACTACCGGCACCTCGGCGTCCCAGGCGAGGACGAGTTCCGCAACGCCGGCGCGGGCGTCAGCTATTGTGGCACCTGCGACGCGCCCTTCTTCCGCGACCGAGAGGTCGTCTCGGTTGGCGGAGGCAATACCGCGATCGAAGAAGCGCTGCACCTGGCCAAGTACGCCAGCAAGGTGACGGTCATTCATCGCCGCGACGAATTCCGGGCCGACAAGATCCTTTCCGAGGAGCTGATCGCCAAAGCGAATGAGCCCGATTCGAATCTGGTCATCAAGTACGACACGGTCGCGACCGCCATCGAAGGCGAGGGGAAGGTGCAGTCGGTCAGGCTCAAGAACGTCAAGAGCGGCCAGGAAGAGGACTACCCCTGCGACGGGGTGTTCATTTTCGTGGGCATGGAGCCGAACACGGAATTCCTCAAGGGCTCTGTGGAACTGACGGATAGCGGTTTCATCAAATGCGATTGCGCCTATCTGCGAACGAGCATCCCGGGCGTCTTCGTCGCAGGCGACTGCCGCGTCGGGGCGGCGATGCAACTGGTCACCGCCGTAGCCGATGGCGTTAACGCCGCGCTTATGCTCAAACAGTACTTCCGCGATCCGGACTGGTGGAACACGCCCGTCAGCGACGTGCTCCAGCCCGGGGGCTGGTGAGCGCCAAGTCCGACAGCCTGATTAAGGAGAGATAGACACCATGACGAATAGACGACAATTCCTCAAGTCCTCGTTAGCCGCAGTAGGCGGCGTCGTTATGCTCGGACCGTCATGGAGTCGGGCTAACAATCCTGGATCGAGCGGCCAGGCGCGCTGGGCGTTTCTATCCGACACGCACGTCCCGGCCGATCCGCAGAACAACTATCGGGGTTTCTATCCCTATCAGAATCTCCAGAAGGTCATGACACAAATGGCGGCCGACCTTCCTGAGGGCCTCGTCATCACAGGCGATCTGGCCCGGCTCGAAGGCTTACCTGGCGACTACGCGAACGCCAAGAAACTCCTGGCGCCGATCACCGAGAAACGGCCCGTCTGCGTAGGGCTGGGCAATCACGACCATCGCGAGAACTTCCTGGCCGCGTTCGCCAAGCCGGGCGGCGCCAAGCCGGGCGGCGACAAGCAAGCCGTGCAAGGCAAGCACGTCGTCGTCGCCGATACCGGCCCGGTCCGCCTGATCGTTCTCGACTCGCTGCTCTACTCGAACAAAGTGGCGGGCCTGCTGGGTCGGAACCAGCGCAACTGGCTCCAGAGCGCCCTGAGTGATGGCGACGACAAGCCGACGATGCTGTTCTTCCATCACACGCTGGGCGATGGCGATGGCGACCTGCTGGATGTGCCCCGGCTGTTCGAGATCATCAAGCCGGCCACACAGGTCAAGGCGCTCGTCTTTGGCCATTCGCACGTCTACAGCTTCAAGGAATTCGAAGGCGTGCATCTGATCAACCTGCCGGCCAGTGGGTATAACTTCAACGACAACCAGCCGGTCGGGTGGGTCGAGGCTGGATTGAGAACCGACGGCGCCGATTTCACCCTGCACGCCGTCGGGGGCAACACCCAGGCTGACGACACGAAAAAGGCCTTACGCTGGCGGTCCTGACCCGCACAACCACCCGCCAGTACTGATATAAGCCCTGCACCGCCGGCGGTTCGGTCCAACTGCGACCGGTAAAATGCGCGCCGACCCAAATCATTCGCCCATCCAATCCCCCAATGTCGCTTCTCGGCGCCCAATCGGCCACTAACCAAAGGATAACTATATCCTAGTGGAGGATAGGCGGGCCTCATGCCGATACTGCTTCTGAGAAAACGGAAACCGGAGAAGGGTACTTGGGGGTAGCTTTTTGACGGTGCCGCGGAACAACGCGGTGAACGGAACGGAGGGATCGATACCCAAGAATTCCAGGCGGCTCGTGCGCTCGGACGCCAGTTAAGCCGCACGGTAGGCGTCTCAACGCGGAAAGGTAACGGCATATGTCCGGCATGATAGAGCGTGGATTGAGCAGACGACAGTTCCTCCACAGCGCCATGGCGCTGGCCGGTGGGGTAGCGACCTTCGGGCCGCGCCAGATCCTGGCCGCCGATCGCAACGAGAACGCCCACTGGGCGTTCCTTTCGGATACCCATATCTCAGTCAATCCACGTAACAGATACCGAGGCTTCTATCCCTACCAGAATCTGAAGGAAGTGACCGGCCAACTCGGCTCGAGCCTGCCCGACGGCCTCGTCGTGACCGGTGATCTGGCCAGACTCTGCGGCCAGTCCGGGGACTACCAGAACCTCAAGAAACTCCTGACGCCCATCGCCGAGAAACGACCGATCCATCTGGCCACGGGCAATCACGATAATCGCGACAACTTCCTGGACACGTTCAGAAACACCGGTAGCCATGAATGGCTCGTCGGTGGCAAACGAATCGTCACGGTCAAGACCAGCTCGGTCAACCTGATCCTGCTTGACTCACTGCTGTTCGTCGATTTGCCCTGGGGGCGCCTGGGGCAGGGCCAGCGCAACTGGCTCAAGACCTACCTCAACGCGTGCGACGAGGTGCCCACGATCCTGTGCCTGCACCATCCCGTTAAAGGCCGGGGCGCGTTGCTGGATGGCGACAGTCTCCTGAAGCTCATCAAGCCCATGCCCAAGATCAAGGCGATCGTCCATGGGCATTCCCACGAATTCGCCTTCAGGAAGATCGACGACATCCACGTCATCAGTTTGCCCGCCACGGGGTACAACACGCAGAATCGCGAGCCCGTAGGCTGGGTGGACGCCCACCTGACCGGCAGCCATGGAGTCTTCACCCTAAACGCCGTCGATGGGAACACCCGTTTGAACGGGCACACCGAGCAGCTCCGCTGGCGAACGTAGGGTTGCAGATTCTCCATTTCAGTGGTATACTTTGATCTCACCAGCGCCGGTTAGCGTTCCGGCCGTCTGTCCCTCCCGAATCCGGGTCGGATTGACGGCATGACGCATGCAGTCCGGCTATGTACCACAAGCAAACCTATTGCAATGGAGAAGGCCCAAAATGTCGAATCTGCCGAAATCCCTGCTATTGTCGAGCGTGATCCTGCTCCTGGTCTTCCTATCGACCGCCGGCCTGACGGCAGACGACTGTCCGACCCGGCCTATGGATTGGGAGAACCCGGCCGTCATTGGCCTGAACAAGGAGCCGGCCCATTGCACGCTCGTTCCCTACGGCGATGTCGAAAGCGCTCTGACCTGTCGTCGTGCGGGCTCCCCGTTCTACAAATCTCTGAACGGCAAGTGGCGCTTCAACTGGGTTCGCAAGCCCGCCGACCGCCCGAAGGACTTCTTTCAAGCCGATTATGACGTCAGCCAGTGGGATGAAATTCCGGTCCCGTCCAACTGGCAGATGCACGGGTACGGCCGACCGATCTACCTGAATGTGACCTATCCCTATCCGGCCAATCCGCCGCACATTCCGCACGACTACAATCCCGTCGGCTCCTACCGCAAGGAATTCACCGTGCCCAGAACTTGGGATGGTCGTCAGAGCTTTCTGCATTTCGATGGGGTCAAGAGCGCGTTCTACGTCTGGATCAACGGCTGCTTCGTTGGCTACAGCGAGGGCAGTATGACGCCGGCTGAGTTCGATGTCACCGAATACCTTAAGCCGGGTCAGAACACCATCGCCGTCGAGGTCTATCGCTGGTCGGATGGCAGCTACCTCGAAGACCAGGACATGTGGCGCCTCAGTGGGATCTACCGAAACGTCTATCTGTTCGCGGCGCCCAAGGTGCACATTCGCGATTTCTTCGCGCGGGCTACTCTGGACGAGCAGTACCGCGATGGGATTCTGAAGATCCGTCCCAAGCTGGCCGTCTATGACGATACGAAGCTGAACAAGTGGACCGTCCAGGCACAACTGTACAACGCCCAGAACGAAGGCGTCCTCGCACAGCCGCTCAAGATCGATGCCCAACGCATCGTGAAGGAGCGCTATCCCCAGAGAGATAACGTCGATTTCGCCCTGATGGAGGCAAAGGTACCGGCGCCAAAGAAATGGTCGGACGAAGCGCCCAACCTCTACACACTGGTCTTGACGCTGCATGACGCTCAGGGCAAGGTGGTCGAAGCCGAGAGCTGCAAGGTCGGCTTCCGCACCGTGGAGATCAAGAACGGTCAACTGCTCGTCAACGGCCACTCGATCAAGCTCTTCGGCGTCAATCGGCATGAGCACGATCCCGACCATGGCCGGGCCGTCCCCCGAGGTCGGATGATCCAGGACATCAAGCTGCTCAAACAGAGCAACATCAACGCGGTCCGCACCTCGCACTATCCCGACGATCCACGCTGGTACGAGCTGTGCGATGAGTACGGTCTCTACCTGATCGACGAGGCGAACCTCGAGACGCACGGGCAGGGCGGTTTCCTGTCGAACCAGCCGGCCTGGCACACCGCGTTCGTCGACCGCGCCGTGCGCATGGTCGAACGCGATAAGAACCACCCCTCCATTATCTTCTGGTCGCTGGGCAACGAGAGCGGCTGCGGCCCGAACCACGCCGCGATGGCCGCCTGGATCCACGACTACGATCCCACCCGGCCGATCCACTACGAAGGCGCTGTCGGCAATCCCAAAGATCCCTACTACGTCGATGTCATCAGCCGGATGTACGCCCGGATCCATCAGATCGTCGGAATCGCCACCAACCCCGTCGACGACCGACCCATGGTCCTCTGCGAATACGCCCACGCGATGGGCAACTCCGTCGGCAACCTCAAGGAGTATTGGGACGCTATTCGCGCCCACCGCAGGCTCATCGGTGGCTTCATCTGGGACTGGGCCGACCAGGGGCTCCGTAAGTACACCGCTGACGGCGAGATGTTCTGGGCCTATGGCGGCGACTATGGCGACAAACCCAACGATGGCAATTTCTGCTGCAACGGTCTCGTCCAGCCCGACCGCAAGCCTAACCCGTCCCTGACCGAGGTCAAGAAGGTCTATCAACGCATTCATGTCACACCCATCGATGCCCTCAGCGGCGTGTTCGCGGTCGCCAATGAATACGACTTTGTCAGCCTCGGCTTCGCCGATGTCTTCTGGGAGCTGACCTGCGACGGCCTAGTCGTCCAGGCGGGCAAGCTGGCGCCACTGGCCCTGGAGCCGGAGGCCAAGCAAGAGATCGCGATCCCATTGACCAAGCCCGAGCCGCAAAGCGGCGCCGAGTACTGGCTGAAGCTCTCATTCGCCCTGGCCGAGGAGACTCCGTGGGCCGAACGTGGGCATATCATCGCCTGGGACCAGTTCCCGGTCGCCTTCGACACCCCGTCGGCGGTGGTGGCGGACCTGAACCTCATGCCCGAGATCGAGCTGAGCCAGGAGGACGAATCATACGTCGTTACGGGCGAGAACTTCAGCGTAACCATCGGCAACCAGAGCGGCGCCATCGAATCGCTGACCCTGGAAGGCGCCGAACTGATGACAGCGCCGCTACAGCCGAATTTCTGGCGACCCCCAATCGACAACGACAACGGCAATCGGATGTCTCAGAGACTGGGCGCCTGGAAGAAGGCCGGGCCCGACCGAAAGATCGAATCCGTGACCGCCAGGCGTATCAAACCCCAGGTGGTCCGCGTCACCGTCGAAGCCAGGCTGCCCATCGGGGGCGACACGAAGTGCCTGATCACCTACGATATCTACGGCACCGGCGATATCGTCGTCGATGCCGGCATCTATACAACGGGCGTCAATCTGCCCAGTCTGCCCCGCTTCGGGATGCAGATGGCCATCCCGGCACAGTTGTCCACGATGACCTGGCTCGGTCGAGGACCGCAGGAGAATCACTGGGACCGAAAGACCGGCGCCGCGCTGGGATTGTATTCGGAGTCGGTCACCGAGCCGGCCCACGTTTATGTGCGTCCCCAGGAAAATGGCAATAAGACCGACGTCCGCTGGGTGACGCTGACCAATAATAGAGGGACCGGCCTGATCGCCGTGGGCATGCCCCTGCTGAGCGTCAGCGCCTGGCCCTACAGCATGGCCGACCTGGAGAAGGCCACCCATATCCACGAATTGCCGACGCGCGACTTCATCACCGTCAATCTGGACTACAAACAGATGGGCGTCGGCGGTGACGATAGTTGGGGGGCGCGACCCCATCCGGAGTACACCCTGCCGGCCAAGCCGTATGCGTACAAATTCCGGCTCAAGCCGTACAACCGCAGCATGGGTCCGGTCCAATCGATCGCCCGCTATAAGCTGCCCAGCGTTAACTGAACCAGCGACAAACCCATCCACAGCCATACCCAAAGGCGAGCTGTGCCGACCTCCGGCAAAGCTCGCCTTTGTTCTACCCTTCTGCGTCTGGACGTGGAGCGTGCTTGCGAGTATAACAGGTGTCGGGATGTACTTTTCAACGGTCACCTTTTAGGGCACGCGTGTTAGATGCTACTATCGGCAAGGACGCAGAAGAGTGAGTGGGTCGTCTCGGCGGCCGATGATCGAGCCGAATCGCTCGCGCAGTCTCTGAAGATCTCCCCCCTCGTCGCCCAGGTCCTCATCAATCGGGGAATCACGGAGACGACCGAGGGCAACGTGTTTCTGCGCCCCAAACTCACCGACCTGATCCGCCCGGCTGAAATGCCCGGCATTGGCAAGGCCGTCAGTCGCCTCAAAGACGCCATCGAGAACAAGGAGAAGGTCACCATTTATGGGGACTACGACGTCGACGGCATCACGGGCGTCTCGATCCTCTGGGAGCTTCTGACCCTGCTCGGCGCCGAGGTCGATTACTACATCCCTCACCGCATCGAAGAAGGTTACGGCCTGAATCCCGACGCCGTGCGGTCGCTGGCCGAATCGGGCACGAAACTGCTCGTAACGGTCGACTGTGGGATCACCGCCTGCGCCCCGGCTGAACTGGCCGGGCAGCTCGGGATGGACCTGATCATCACCGACCACCATCGACCTGAAGATACCTTGCCCGAGGCGACGGCGCTCGTTCATCCGGCGCTGGAGGCGTCGTATCCCAACCAGGCTTCGGCCGGTGCGATGGTCGCGTACAAACTGGCCTGGGCCATCGCCGACGAATTCAGTCATGGGCCGCGACTGGACCCGAAGCTGCGCGAGTTCATGCTCAACGCCACGAGCCTAGCCGCCATGGGCACCGTGGCTGACGTCGTCGACCTGCGGGGTGAGAATCGCATCCTGACCAGCTTTGGCCTCCGAGCTCTGCACGAAAGCGAACTGATCGGGTTGCGTGCTCTGATCGCCTCGGCCGGCCTGACGGGCAAAGGCCTCGACAGCTACGCCATCGGCTTCCGCCTGGCGCCGATGCTCAACGCCGCCGGACGCATGGGCCATGCCCGGCTGGCCGTCGAGCTGATGACCAGCACCAGCGAGATGCGAGCCATGCAGATCGCCGAGTACCTCAAGGCCCAGAACACCCAACGCCAGCAGACCGAGCGGAAGATCGTCAAGCAGGCCTGCGAGATGGTCGTCGAACGGGGGTACAACCATCCCGACCGACGGAGCATCGTCCTGGCCGCTGAAGGATGGCACACCGGCGTGATCGGCATCGTCGCGTCGCGCCTGGTCGACAAGTTCTATCGCCCGACCATCGTGATCAACGCCTCCCCGGGCGAGAAGGGCGCCGCCCAGGGTTCGGCCCGTTCGATCCCCGGGTTCTGCCTGCTCAGCGCCATCAAGGCCTGCTCCGACCACCTGACGACCTTTGGGGGCCATACCATGGCGGCCGGGCTGACCATCGCGCCCGAGAGAATCGACGAGTTCACCGACGCCTTCGAGGCCTACGCCGTCGAGAACCTCAAGCCCACCGACACTGTCGCCAAGCTGCCGATCGACGCGCTGGCGCCGCTGGGCCAGTTTACCCGGGAAGCGGTCGACCAACTCGAACTGCTGGGCCCGTTCGGGCAAGGCAATCCCAAGCCTATCTTCGCCACCAAGGGCGTTCGCCTGACCAGTGCTCCCCGACGCGTCGGCGCTAAGGGCGACCATCTCCAGTTCGCCATCACCGACAACACGGGTTCCATTCGTTGCATTGGTTTCCGCATGGGCCAGCTCGAGAAGAAGATGCTCGAAAAGGAGTGCTTCAACATCGCTTACGAGGCGCAACTCAATCATTACAACGGCAACACCAGTGTCCAATTCGTCACGACCGACATTCAGTTCGAATAGCCTTCGGACCTCCCTGCCCATCGCAGGCAGATGAAACTTGCAATCCCTTACTTTGTGACTTAGTCTCTTCCTGTTCTCATAGGGAGTCTCTTTCTCGCGTAATTAAGGATCATGGCGATGCCGCTAGCAAACGACAAACTGAAACTGGAAGCACTGTCTGAGTCCATTCGGGAGCCGCTCACGCTCCTGTCCGACAGCCTGCGGGCTTCTCTGGCTGGGAACCTCTCGGGCATTACCGTCGTGGGCAGCGCCCTGACGGACGATTACCGCGCCGGGACCAGCGACATCAACACCGTCGTTCTCCTGGACCAGCACGACCTGGCGGCGCTCAACGCCATCGCGGGGATGGCCAAGCCGATGCGGAAGAAGCACGTCTCCCCGCCTCTGTTGATGACGGCGGACTACATCGAGCGGTCCCGCGACGTCTTCGGGGTCGAGTTTCTCGACCTCCAACTCACCCATCAGACGATTCTGGGCGACGATCCATTCGCGGCGCTCACGTTTGAAAAGGCGGACGTCCGGCTCCAATGCGAGCGCGAGTTGAAGGCAACGCTTATCCGACTGCGGCAAGGCTATATCGCCGCCGCGGCTAATAAGAAGCTCGTGCGAGACGTACTGATCGCGACCGCTAAGGGGCTGGCGCCTCTGCTTCGAGCGGTGCTATGGCTCCAGGACATTGACCGACCCCAGACCATGGCAGCGACCTTCGAAAAGGCGTCGAACGAACTGGACGCGGACCTAACCGGCGTCATCGCCGCTGAGCGCTGGCGCTACGAAAAACCGCGCCTCAGCGACAGTGACATCGCCAGCACGTTCGAGTCGATCTACGCCGCGACGGACAAGCTCGCCCAGACCGTCGATGCGATGGAGGTCGCCTGATGCCTCTACGCCGACATACACGTCCCATGGTGGTGTTCCTCCTGTTAGCCCTTACGGCGCCGGCACTGGCCCAGGTCAAGTTGCCCGAGCAACCGCGTCACTACGTCGAGGACCTCGCCAACGTCATCAACGCCAATCACGAACGTACACTCAACGGCGTTCTTCAGGAACTTGAACAGAAGACCGGCGTGCAGTACATCATCTTGACCCTCGAGACCACCGGCGGCGTACCGATCGCTGCTTTCTCGGTGGAACTGGCCCACGACAAATGGGGACTCGGTCAGAAGGGCAAAGACAACGGCATGCTCTTCGTCCTGGCCACGAAGGATCGCAAGTACGCCTTCACGCCCGGCCGCGGCCTGGAAGGCTTTCTGACCGACAACTATGCCGGGCGCGTGGGAAGAGAAGTACTGCGCCCCGCACTGAAGCGCAACCAGTACAGTGAAGGCATCGCCCAGGCAAATCTCGTTGTCGTGCAAAAGATCGCCGGCCAGACGGGCGTCACATTGACAGGCATGCCGACCCTGCCGCGCGGGTCTCAACCGGCCCAGCGGAGTCGGCGCCTGCCAGGCTGCAGTTCGCTTGTCTTCCTTCTCATGATCGTGCTCTTCATGGGCGGCATGCGTGGAGGCCGGCGGCGCGGCATGGGCGGATGGCTCTTCTGGCCCATGCTCTTCGGCGGATTCGGTGGGCGGGGCGGCTATGGCCGCAGCGGCTCCTACGGCGGCGGCATGTTCGGAGGCAGTTCCGGAGGATTCGGAGGCAGCTTCGGTGGCTTTGGCGGTGGAGGCGGCGGCGGCTTCAGCGGAGGGGGCGCCAGTGGCGGTTGGTAGGTAAGACTTCATTCTCAAAAGACTTGGTAAGGAAAGAGACAATGAAAGCTAAACGTGGAGTAGGCGCACTCTTTGCCATTTTCGCCGTTGCAGCCATCGCGGTCGTACTCTTTGCGGTTATAGGGTTCATGTGGTACGTCAGCGGCTATAACAAGGCGGTCCGATTCGACGAAGCCGTCACCAAGGCCTGGGCCGACGTCGACGCCCAACTCCAGCGTCGCCTCGATCTGATCCCCAATCTGGTCGAGACCGTCAAGGGCTACGCGACCCAGGAGAAAGAACTCTTCGAGAACATCGCCAAATCGCGCGAGAAGTACTTCCAAGCGGGCAACACCGCCGGCAAGATGGAGGCCTCCAACCAACTGGGCGGCTTCCTTTCGCGACTCCTCGTCCTGCAGGAGCGTTATCCCGACCTCAAATCAAATCAGAACTTCCTGGCGCTTCAGGACCAGCTTGAAGGCACCGAGAACCGCATCTCCGTCGCCCGGACGCGGTACAACGACGCCGTCCGCCTCCTCAATACCTACGCCCGCGGATTGTTCGGACCGTTCTTCTGCAACAAAGCGGACGTCGAGAAACGAGAACCCTTCGAAGCCACCGAACAGGCGCAAACACAAGTCCCGGCCGTAGACTTCTCCAAACCACAACCTCTCCCCGAACCAGCGACACCATAGGCACAGACAGTCAACGGAGACATGATGGACGCACAAGGTAAGACGCCGAGTGAGAGTGCTGTGGTGACGCGTTATTTGGTTATGCCGCAGCAGGCGAATCCGCAGGGGACGGCTTTCGGCGGGGCGATTATGGCCTGGATCGACATGGTCGCAGCCATGGCGGCCGAGCGGCACTGCCGGACCGAGGTGGTCACCGCCGGGATCGATTCGATGAGCTTCAAGGCGCCCGTCCGGATCGGGGACCATGTCGTCCTCCAGGCATCGGTCAACTACGTCAGCCGGTCCTCGATGGAGGTCGGTGTCCGCGTCACGCGGGAGGACCCGGGCACGGGCGCCAGCGCAATCGCCACGACGGCGCACCTGACCATGGTCGCCCTCGATGAGAACAAGCGGCCCACCGCCGCGCCTCCCGTTCTGCCCCAGACGGCCGATGAGAAACGACGCTACGAAAACGCCAAACATCGCGTTCAAGACCGCAAGGAACGACGCCAAGCAAACGGACACGGTTAGTGAAACCTGCCCGTCAGAAGATCACCCACGCCAAGCCGGCTCGTTGAGCCGGCTCCGACAAACACCTTTTACGAGTTGCTCGGCGTTTCACTTGTCACGAGTTTGTCACCCGTCGAATAGCTGCGGATATCGCGCGGCCGATCGGCACTGCGTGACTGGGTGCCACGAAGCAGATCACGCTTCTGGTAGCATTGCTCGCGGAAGACCGCCATCTCGGCAGCGAGATTGGCGTTCGGAGAATCGCCAAAGAAGGCGTGAATGATCGGGAAGACCAAGTCCGGCTTCTTCTTGCGAAGCTCCTTGACCATACCCTCGATCTTGGCGGTCGCGACGCCCTCCTGCATACAGGTAAACGGCCCGACGTGGAAGATGCCCGAGATGTAGGCGTCGCCCTTGGGCTGGATCAGGTCGTTCATCACGTAGTAGGCAATGCCCGAACTGAGGGGCGATTCGCCTTCGATATTGCCATGACACTCATGCTGGCGTTCGAGCGTCTCAATGATCTCCATCGGGTGGGGCAACACGTGCCGCCCGGCGAGGACTTCGTGGAACGGCGCGGCCAGTTTCTCCGACACGTGGCTCATATAACGACTCTTGACCACCGATCGGCCAAAGTCGCGTCCTTCGCGCCACGCCCGGCTCAGGTCCAGCGTGCTCAAGCCAAGACCCGCGTCCCGCTTCGTATTGCGCACGTTCATCTTATTGACGTACAACAGCCAGTCGGTCACCGGGTCCCGGACGACCTCCAGGTGGTTGTCCTCAAGCTGCTGCATCACATTCGCCGTGTAGGGATCGTGCATCCGCATGTAGATCTCGCCGATATAGAGCACCAGCGGGAACCGCTCGCCATCGCGGAGCCTCAGCGTCTTGAACTCCTTGACCGTCTCATGGCCCCACTCGACCAGGGCGTTGGTGCCGGCGCCGGCGGCAACGACGCTGCAGAGCACTTTGAGCCGCTCGTCCTTCATGGCGTCGGCCTCGGCTTTGTCCACCGCGTAGGGTCGGAACCGCCGCAGGATGTCCTCCAGCAGGTCGGAGGCGTTGACGCCCTTGAAGAGAATCTGCTGCATCTTGACCCGGTCCCTGGGCCGGCAACCGTCAGGCAATGGGATATCCACGTAGTCGGTCTTCGACGAAGGACCCACAACCGGGATCTTCTCGAGACCTTCCAGCCGCACGAACTCCTGCAGCAGCTCCGTGTACTTGCCAAACCGACATGGACCGCTGGTGGTCGGCATCATCACGAGGTACTTCTCTTCGACGTGCTCGCGGCCATTCTTCTCGATTTCTTCCTGGAGGAAGCCGATCGCGTCGCCCACGACGCCCTTGAGTGGATAACAGACCTCTGTGTAGATGTGCTTACGGGCCACCTCATAGCCGCGAGGTGTATCCGTGGGCAAGACTTCCGCGCTGACACCCATGTGGTGCAGGCCGGCGGCGCCCATGTAACTGGCGTCACCCATGTATGGAATCAGCCAGGTGCGTCGCCCGTAGCTGTTACTGGCATAGGGTTGTAACTGCTTCATGTCCAACTTGACAGGCCGGCTTTCGTTGACCACGCGCTCGTGGGCCTCCGTCCGCGTGACGAACGGAGCATTGTTCGTCTGGGCATCGGTCACGAGGACCAGCAAGGGCTTGGCAGCCGTCTGGAATATCTTCTCTTCCTGGTAGATCTTCAGACTATCAGGACCACAAGCGAAATTGATCATGCGAATGGGGAAGAGATTCTCGTGATTGGCAACGAAGACATCGGCTTTGAGTATTTTGACACTCTGGACCCAGAACTCGTTGTCCACGAAGCTGTCGATATCGATGTCGAGGAACTTGTGCTCTAGGAAGACCTGAGGGATGTAGTCGAGACCACGGACCTGGGAGAACATCGCGCCGGAATTGGAGCTGGCCTCGGGATCGAGCAGGACGTAGTCGCGACCGATGCCGACATAAGCCTTGAGATTCTCGCGTTCGGCCCGTTCGAGGAACTTGTCACCTAAGGCATACAATTCAACCTTAAACTCGCGTTCGGCTTGGTCGGCCGTCTTCATGGCGTCCTTGATCTGTTTCGCCGTGAACGAGAAGCCCACTCTGCCGAACTCCTTGACGATCTCCCGAACCAGCAAGGGCTCGTCGCCAAAGTGGAGAATGGGATTGAACTGCTTGTTCTTATCGAGTGACAGCACATCATTGAGCACGTAGCCTTCGGACTCGGTATAGATGCAGTACTTCAGGTCCGGCGGATCCTTCTTCCGCTGCTCGATGAAGCTCGGATTGAACAGGTACTCGATCGCCGGATCATCGTTCAAGAGCGAGGCGTGTCCTGTCGCCAGCTTGCGGGCGATGCAGAACTCGGTCCGCGAGTGGTCCACACCAATCTTGGCGATGTCGCTGTTGCTCCGGGGCGAGATGACGGGGTGGAAGCCCAGCGTGCGAAACAGCGATGCACTCCAAATGCCCTTTTCACCGACCGTCGCCATGCTCCGCTTGATCCCGACGGTGGGTCCGTCGGGCTGGGCCGAGGCCAGTTCGGTCTGGAGGGACCCCTGTTTCTTGAAGTGCCTCTCGTAGATCTTATGGTAGCGATCCACATAGTTGGTCTTGGGCTTCTTGACGGCCTCGGAATTGCCTAGAGGACAGAACCCTCCGGTGATGATCTCGTCGTCCTCGATGCTGAACACTTCAAGCTGGCAATCACGAACGCCACAGGAGCGGTCGCCAAAGAGATCGCGACAGGCGACCTTCCTCTTCTCAAAGGGCATATCCACGATTTCCCAGCCACGGAAGCCCGTTCCATACTTGGTTCCCTGTGCGTCTAAGTCCTTGATATACTTAATGATATCGAGCGCCTGACCCCACGCACCGAACATCTCGCGATGGGGATAGGCCTCGACGTCCTTCTCGGTCACCTGCGCCAGAGCGGCCAGGAAGGCCTTGCCCAGGGCCGGGCCTCCTTGGGCCGAGCACTTGGTGCCGGCATGCTGAGCGCCGCCAACGAACTTGTAGTAATAGCTGGCTGCGGTACCCCGAAGAATCGCCGCGGCGATCTCGTCCCGGTTGAACCCTTCGGAGATCAGACGATTCTCGTCCATCTCCATGAAGACGCCGCAAGTCGCGTCGATCAGAGGAACCCGCGTCGCTCGCAGGGCCGCCTCCTGCAACGTGCTCTCCACGTCCAGGTTGATCACGTCGGCCATGTTCTCCAGGGTCTGCCCCGAGCCGGCTTGGCAGCTATAGTTCATCTTCGCCTCTTTGACGGTCCCGTCCTTGGCAAAGCTGGTGAACTTCATATCCTGGCCGCCGACCTCGAAAATCGTATCGATCTCCGGGTTGCAATGCTTGACGCCCAGTGCGTGACAGGTGATTTCATCGGTGATGCGATCGATGACGGTCAAACCTTCGTCGCTCAACTTCTCGGTCCTCTTCTTGCTGAGCAGGATCTTCTCATACAGCTTGCGGGCCGATCCCGTCGCGCCGACGCCCTTGATCACGACGTTGTCCTTGTGCCGACCCAGATAGCGCAGGACCCGCTTGAGCGACTCCTCGGGATTGCCATACGTCTTGATGTAAAGCTTGTCGAGCAGCTTGCCCGTATCGATCGCGACGAGGGCGCCCTTGGTCGTGGTGCTGCCCCCATCGATTCCGATGACCACTTCCGTCCCCGGAGCGATTTCTCCGGCCAGCTCTTCGCTGGCATCGTGTACCAGAGAAAGGCTATCCGACAGCGGCGCGGCAAAAGCCCTCTTCGCCCGGCTGTACTCGGCCACGTCATCGAGTTGCTCGAGCTCGAGGACGAACTTATTGCCCTCCTCCATAGCCTTGGCGGCCGCTCCAATGGCGGCAATACTATGATGGTGTTCCGGCCTCTCAATGGCCGTGCCAACGATTTCCTGGAGGTGTGCCCGGACCAAGTCATTCGAGAAGACCCCACCGGTCGAAACGGCTTGAGGTGTCTCTGTAGCCCCCTCAAACTCCCGAGAGCCCAGCACATCGATCACGTAATTACGGGCCACCGTCCGGAACAAGCCGGCCAGATTGTCAACCCGGGTTGCCCCTTCGTTCTGCTTGTGGATGAGGTCCGATTGGATGACGACGCCGCACCGGGCCAGAAACTCGCTCGGTTCGGCGGATTGACCCGCCTCCTCTTCGGCTCGTCGGAACATCTCCTCGACGCGCTCTTGCAGCCTCCGACGATTGCGCAGGCCGATCATCTCTTGCTCCGGCGCGTCATCCGACGCACTCGAATCTTCCAGCTCGGGACTCGGGACGTCGCCCTGGAACAGTCGGCGGCATTGCTTCTCCACCAGCATGCCGGAACCGCCGCCACATTTGGTGCCCGTATGCCATTCGCGGATGATCTGACGACCGCCGGACAGCGCCACACTGAAGAAATACGCGTCCTTGGCGCCAATATGAAAGATATAGCGTGCGCCGGGCGCGACGATTTCCGCCCCCTTCGGAATCGCCACACTGTCATAGACGTACAGCGCACCCTCCATCACGCGCGGGAAACTCTCGGCCGCACTGCCCGTCAAAGCGGTGCTGGCGATCGCTTCGCGCCCGAACCGAACCAACACGTCCTGCCAGGCCTCGCGCAACGCGCTAAGCGGGTTGGCGAAGTGCATAACCGCTTCGGGCGAGTAAACCACCTCTTTCTGTGCGTTTAGCACTACATAGTGCAGCGCACTACTGCCCACATCAATCCCAACGAACAATTGCTGACCATGCGATTTCCGCTCGGCTCCAGAATCCCTATTCAATGACATCGCTGTCCACCCATCTCTAACAATAATGTCCTTCCCAACGTATTAGACCGACTCGATTTTGGCCACACCGTGACAGATTGACTCAGTTATCTCTGAATAATCCGATCTCCGGCGGGCGGGCTTCGAGAAAAGGCCACGGTATCCAGGCACCGGCCCAGCGTCCGAGAAGCACCCTTCTCAGACATCCTGCCGGCCCAGCGTTACCTGTTATATCCTATGCCCTATCCTTGTGGGAAAAGATAAATCAGGCTGTTACTTACACTTAGCCTGTCACTTTGTCAAGTCTACGCACACGAGACCTAACAGTTTTTCCACAGTCCCAATAACCCCGATTGGCCTCCATCTATCGCCCCAATAAGGGCTTATAAAAGAGCACTTATCAGTACTAACAATGTGACCGGCTATAAGACTACTACTACTACTTTAATTAACTTATATAAATAGAAATACATGTGATATGCACATGGTTGCCAAAGGTTCGAAAAATCTCCCCCTCCCCCAGCTTGAGAGAAAGGAACATTCTCTCGAGATAAGGCCTCTAAGCCAAGCGTTTTTGTGGAAAAAGGTTGTCCGATGGCCTCACTCGGATTACACTTGGGGGCTGTTTAGCGGCGCGATCGTTGCTGATTGACGCCGCAAAGGAATATTAGCTTAGAGGTCCTACCATGAAGGTGACGTTTAACCGTTCCGCACTGGCCGAGGCTCTTGGATTGGTCACTTCGGTCGTGCCATCTCGGACGCCGAAGCCCGTTTTGCGGTGCGTTCGCGTCGCGGCCAGTGGCAAAGAAGTTAGGGTATGCGCCACGAACCTGGAGGTTGGCCTGAATTATCTCGTCTCGGAGGTCGAGGTTGCCCGAGAAGGGGAGATTGTCGTCGAAGCCGGCCATCTTGCCGATATCGTGCGCGAAAGTTCCGAGGATGTTCTCGTCCTGGAGGCAAAAGACAGTACTTGCGAAGTCCGCGGCGCCGACAGCCGCTTCACGATCTATGGTCAGGATCCGGCACAGTACCCGAAGGTGCCGTCGCTGGAAGAGGGCGATGCCGATCTGGAGATCACGTTAGCACAGCTCCAATCAGGGATCGAACAGTGCCTTTTCGCTACGGCCAAAGAGAGCAGTCGCTATGCCATCAACGGGGTTCTCTGGGAGGTCCAGGGCAAGAAACTGCTTCTGGTGGCGACAGATGGGCGTCGGCTGGCCCGCTGCCGTGTGGCGCTGCATCAGGCCCCGGCTGAGGCGCTGGCGGCGCAGAAGATCATCGTTCCGGCCAAGACAATGGCTTTGCTGGACAAACTGGCGTCGCACGATGAGGAGAACGTGGCAATTAAGCTGCTGGATAACCAAGTGTTGATCCGTTGTGCCAATGTTGTGATTAGCTCGAACCTGGTAGAGGGCAATTTCCCGAAGTATCAGGACATCATTCCGAGCGACTACGACAAGAAGTTGACGTTGCCAACCGATGCGGCGCTCAGCGCCGTCCGACGAGCGGCTTTGTTGACCAGTGAAGAATCGAAGGGGATCAAGGTCTCTGTCGACAAGGATAAATTGGTCTTCTCCGGCAGTTCACCAGAAGCGGGGGCCGCCGAGGTCAGCATGCCGATCGAATATGCCGGGGAACCGATTGATATCGGCTTTAACCCCCAGTTTCTGATTGACGTCTTGCGGGTCATCCGCGCGCCGGAGTTCGAGTTGGAACTGGGGCAATCCGATCGGCCGGGCTTGATCAGGAGCGGGGCCGACTTCCTCTACGTCTTGATGCCGATTAACCTCGGTTAGTTCCTGCCTGCGTGCGTCAACGTGGACCGGCCGAACCGGACTCGGCAGGGGACAGTGATGTACGCGACCATGAAATCTACGTGGGTAGCTAACCTTATTTCCAAGATAGGAGCTCTGGATGAGGGGCCGAGACCGGACGGTTGAACCGTCCAAAATTGGTGACATGATTGGGACTTTCGTCGAGCGACTGGAGCCGGTTCATACGCGCTTTGATTCGGTCGCTGAGGCGCTTGAAAGTCTTCTGCCGCCCAATATTCGTGACCACTGTCGCTTGGGCGGTGTTTCCGGCGGGGCGGTCACGCTGATCGCCTCCGGGGCCAGCTATATGTACGAGTTGCAGTTGTGCAAGGCCGAGTTGCTGCTGGAGTTACAGCGACTCTGCCCGACGGCCCGCTTACACCGTATCCAGATTAGTATGGCCGGACGCCGGTGACCGGACGCAATGACCGGTGTCTCGGGGGTAAGGCCGTGGTCGGTTCTATGGGGCCAGCGGCGTCTGCCCCGATTTCTTGATGACTCTGAACAACGATAAGATCTTTGTATTCGAGGACCGATATGACGGCTCATAAATACGATGCTAGTAACATCAAGGTGCTGGGAGGCATAGAGGCGGTTCGGAAGCGCCCGGACATGTACATCGGTGATCGCGGGGTTGGGGGCCTCCACCATCTGGTGTACGAGGTGCTCGACAACTCGATTGACGAGGCCATGGGCGGCTACTGCACGGAGATCCTGGTCCGTATTCACGCCGACGGTACTTGCAGCGTCGAGGATAACGGCCGCGGCATCCCCGTCGAGATGCACAAGGACGCCAATGTCAGCGCGCTGGAAGTCGTCCTGACTACCCTGCACGCCGGCGGCAAATTCGATAGTGACAGCTACAAGGTCTCCGGCGGCTTGCACGGCGTTGGCGTCAGTGTGGTCAACGCCCTGAGCGAGTGGCTGGAAGCCGATGTCTATCGGGATGGCCAGCATTATCATTTCGAGTGCGAACGGGGCAACGCTCGCGGCCCGCTCGAGGTCATCGGCGCTACGACCAAGGTTGGAACCAAAATCACATTCAAAGCGGACGACCAGATCTTCGGTGACCTCGAATTTGCCTATGACACACTGCGCAAGCGCATTCGTGAGTTGGCGTATCTCAACGCGGGTCTCAAGATTGCGTTTCGCGACGACCGGGCCAAGAAGAAGGAGGAGTTCCTCTTCGAGGAGGGGATCAGAGCGTTCGTCAACCACCTCAACGAGGGCAAAGCCACCCTGCACAACGACGTGATTTACATGAGCAAGGAAGATCCGGAGGCGATGCTCAGTTGCGAGGTGGCGCTGCAGTACAACGATGGATACAACGAGAACGTGCTCGTCTTCGCCAACAACATTCGCAACATCGACGGCGGCACGCATATGTCGGGCTTCCGCACCGCGCTGACGAGGACGATGAATTACTACGCCAAGACGAATAACCTGATGAAGGATGGTCAGGGCACCACGGGGGATGATCTCCGCGAGGGACTGACGGCGGTCATCGCGGTCAAGCTGGCCGACCCGCACTTCGAGGCGCAGACAAAGGTCCGCCTGACGAATCCTGAGGTGGGCAGTTTCGTGGAGATGGCGATCAACGAGCAGCTCTCGCTCTATCTGGAGGAGCACCCGGCCGACGCCAAGCGCATCCTCAACAAGGCCATCCAGGCGGCCGCCGCACGAGTGGCGGCCCGCAAGGCCCGGGAACTGACGCGGCGCAAGGGGGCGCTGGGCAGTGCGAACCTGCCTGGTAAGCTGTGGGATTGCGCGAGCAAGGAACGATCCTCAACAGAAATCTTCGTGGTCGAAGGTGATTCAGCCGGCGGTTCGGCCAAAGGGGGCCGCGACCGGAACATCCAGGCGATTTTGCCGCTCAAGGGCAAGATCCTCAATGTCGAGAAGGCGCGACTGGAGAAGATGCTCGGTCACGAGGAAATCCGCACGATGATCAGTGCCTTGGGCACCGGGATCGGAACGGACGAGTTCGACGTTGCGAAGTGCCGTTACGGGAAGATCATCCTGATGACGGATGCCGATGTCGACGGCGCGCACATCAGGACCCTACTCCTGACCTTCCTGTTCCGGCAAATGCCCATCCTGTTCGATGAACGGATGGTCTACATTGCCCAGCCGCCTTTGTATGAGATTCGCGTGAAAGGCCGGAAGAAGTCGGAATACATCCTGAGCGAGAACGAGATGCGCCGTCGCATGATTACGCGTGGGATGGATAAGACCAAGCTTGTGGTGCGCAACGGCAAAGAGGGCGCCGAAACGGAACGTGAAATTCCCGTCGACGAACTCGGCAGACTGGTCAAGGCGCTGGCGGATATGGAACGCATTGTCAGTGTTCTCGATCGCCGGGGTATCAGGTTCGTGGACTTCGTCGGTGCGCACTATGACGGGCAGAAGCTTCCCTGCTTCTTCATCCGACATGATGATCGCGAAGAGGTCTACTACAATGCGGCCGACTACGAGAAACGCCTGGACAAGCTACGGGATGACAGACTAGCGGCAGGCGACCAGGAAGAGGACGCTGGGGAAGAGGAATCGGAACTCGTCGGCGAAGAGTTTCACGAGGTGGCGCGCGTCAACCAGATCAACGAGCGGCTCCAGGCCGAATTCGATCTGGATCTGAAGGATTTCCTCCTCGAGGAGAAGAAGACCGAATCCGGCGAGTCACTGCCCACCAAGTTTCAGCTTGTCCACGATGGGGATACCTACGAGGTCGCCTCGCTCGGTGCGATCTGCCCGGCCATTCGGCAGATCGGTGGCAAGGGGATCGATATCAAGCGCTTCAAAGGGTTGGGCGAGATGAATGCCGATCAACTTTGGGATACGACGATGAACCCGGCGACGCGGACGCTGCTGAATGTGCGTCTCAACGACGCCGGGGAGGCTGATCGCCTCTTTAGCATTCTGATGGGCGACAATGTTGAAAAACGTCGTAAGTTCATTCAAGACCACGCTTTGGAAGTTCAGAACCTCGACGTCTAAGGCGGCTCCTCACCGCCTCCGAGGCGTTTGACTTAGCGCCCTTTGCTCTCCAGCAGGGGCAACTGGTAGCTGAGAATTTGGACGGTCGAGTCGAAGGCGGTCCCGGTGATTTGCTGCGTCGCCAGGGCGTCCACTTCTTTTTTGCCTGTGCGCAGCGAGATGACGTTCGTCGGGCTGCTGGTCGTCGGAGAGATCGTCCTGTAGTTGCTGTATCCTTGGCTGAGCTGAATCGTCCTGATCACATCACGCGACTTGGAACTCTCGAGTGCTACGATGGCGATTTGCTCGTCTATACCCACATGGCGCAGATTGCTCGCATGCTTGACGGCGCGCAGGAGTGTCCCTTTGAGGTTCTCCACTTTGAGTTCGTCGTACTGAATCGGGGTTCGATCTTCAATATAGTTGCCTCCTGCTCTTGACGAACGCATGCGGCTCTTGACTTGGGCCCAGAGTGGGTCCTCGCTTGGTGTCTCGCCTTCTTTGGGTTTCGCCTCCGGCGGGGCGGCCAGAGGGAACTCCGCTTCGATCAGAAAGAGGGGCCCGAAGTTGGGCAGATAGAGGCACCGGGTGCTGCGGCTCTGGTGCCGGGCGCCTCTCCCCCAGGAACGGGTCTTGACACCGGCGTCGTAGAGGAACCTGTCGAAGACGGCGCACATCACGTTGAGGTCTTCGGCCAGTTCGCCCGCCCGTTGCGGCGCCAATTCGGCGCTGGGGATGATGAGCACCGCCTGTCGGCTGCGCGATACGCCGATAGGGAGGGCCGGACCACTCGTGCCCATGGCGCTGCCATACGGAGTCGATGCCGGTGTGGCCCCGAGAGCGGTTTGGGGCACGAATGCCTGTCGCGAGCCGGCCGACTGCCCGTAGGCAGCATTAAGAGACACGAGTGTCAGAACAATAATACGAGCCGTTATGCGTTGCATTTTGTCAACCTCCTAATTGTCAGGGATATGGGGCTAGTACTGTACGCTCTGAATCCGCTGGGCGAAGTCGGCATCGCTCAGGGCGCCCGAAGAGAACGCCTTGATATCCTCGATCTTCGCGCGGATGACGAGTTGTGACATCCTCGTGGCCCGTCCGGTTGTGGAGCGGAGTAGGGCCATCGCGTTGCCATATTCGTCGCCATATCCGACGCTGGAGGGAAGCATCGCGCCCCGGGCGGATTTGATGCTCTGTGTACCCTTGACCATGACGGTCACACTCGCTTCGGGAGCCAATCCCCGAATGTTGGCGGCGTGCTTCAGGGCTCTAATGATCGCTTTCTTGAGCGAGAGGGCCTTGACGGGATTGTACGCTGGCTCCGCAGTGCTTGACTGAGGGAGCCGGCTGCCAGGCGGGGCGTACAACCCCTGTGAGACCTCCGCCCAGACCGGGTCGCTGGGTCCGTTGGGGTCGGGCGCCGTCGCGGTCTTCGGCGCCTCGACGAGCGGAAAATCCACACGCATCACGAAGAGCGGCCCATGCCCCTCGACGTATAGACACTCTGTCCACGACGAGAAGTCGCCAAAGAGCCGGTCTCCCCAGTTGCGTCCGACCTGGCCGATCAGTAGATGCGAGAAGACATCGTGCCTGCCGGAACGCAGCCCGGCGCCCGTCAGGGTCCGGTCGAAGATTCGGCACATGATGTTCAGGTCCTCCGTCAGCGGGCCGAGCTTGGCTTCGCTGGCCTCCTGCGCCAGAACAACAAGCGCCGTACTGAGTGGGGTCTGTCGATGCGGAAGCTGTGTCTGCATCACAAACGTGCCGCGTCCTGTGCGGGCGATGTCGGACGTGGTTCCATAGGCCGATGGGAAACTCCGGTTCGTTGACGGCGTGGCGATGCTCTGACCGATGCTGTCGACCTTAGAGCCTGGCTGGGCAACCGGGACAGTACCGACGGTGCTGGTTTGGCCGTACGAAGCCGCCAGGTTGAGCGATGCGATCAGGATGGCGGCCACCAGGGCGTATGTTCTTAGCTTCTCTTTCATTTTTTCAATCCTCTCAATCGATCCTCTGTTCCTCAGTGGTTTCTTGTTCGTCTGGACGGCGCTGTGCGGGCGGTCTGTTCACGACCAGTTGCACCAGTTCATTGCGGGTCTCCTCGGTTTGCTTGGCGAGGGCCAGGAACTCGGTGGTCAGCGTTTCCCGGTCCTCCAGGCGGTTGCGCTCGAATTGTAGCAGGGCCGCTGCGACGCTGCGCAGTTCATTGGTCTGATCGGCCTTGATGGTCTGGACCAGCTCGCCCAGCAGTTGATTGGTCACGGCGTTGGAAGCGGCCAGTGTCTGGGCGGCGTAACGGTTCATGTCGCTGCGCTGCTGCTCGGTAAGTTCATCTCTCAGGCGGACATAGGCGCCCGCCAGCGCCAGTTGATACCGCTGATCGACGTCATCCACGACCGCCTCGCGGAGCGTTGGCTCCAGCGCCGCCGCCAGCGCGGGCAATAGGGTGTTGTGGAGTTGATCTACGTCGAGCGGGGCAGGGCCGGTCATTCTGCCGACTGCGTATCCAATCAGGAGGAAGACGGCCGCGGCGGCGGTGAATCTGACGATGGGACCGAGCAGATGGCCGGTCCGCCTTACGTGACTCTGGCCTGGGGGACTCGAACCCTCGGTGCCGCTGGCCGATTGGGTCTGCGCCAGTTGCGCAAGGGTCTCGGCGACGACGTCCTTGGGTAGTTCGGGGGTCTGCTCCTCTCGTATGGAGGCCAGCGCCTTGTTCAGAATGTCCTTTTCATTTGTCATCGTGTAACCTCGTCTAATGGACGCTCTTCGGCTGTCAGTCGCTCACGAAGTCTGGCCTTGGCGCGATGCAGCAGCACGCCGACCGCACTAGTCTTGATGTCCAGTTCCTTGGCGATCTGGCGATAGCTCATCTCACTGAAGTAACGCAGGCAAAACGCTTTAGCCTCCTGAGAAGGAAGTTCGCCGATCGCTTGGCGCAGCCGCCCGGTCAACTCACCCGTCTCGGCGCGATCGGCTGGATTGCCATCGCAGGCCGAGCCAGGCGGCGCCTCTTGCGCCGCCGCGCGATGTCGCTCTTGCCTACCCCGCTGGCGCAGCCTGTCGATCGCTCTTGTCGTCGCCAGCCGCGCCAACATACCCGAGAGGTTCCGTACATGCTGACGGCGCGAGACCTCTAGCGCTGCCAGAAACGTCTCCTGGAAACAGTCCGCCGCGTCGCTGTGATTGCCCAGCAGTCGGTAGGCGATCTGCCAGACCCGCGGGCCGTACTTCTCGGTAATTAGCTGCCAGTCATATACTTGCAAGTAACGTCCTCACTCATTCGCTCAAGCGTTTCGTATGACGGATGGCCGTTGTCGTTAGGCAGCAACCTGACAGCATCGTTCCGCCATTATATAGGTCGCTCTGGCTCTTGGCTTTATTACACCGCCGGACTGAATTTCCGGCACGGCGGAGAGATGTCACACGCGCAACGAAAAAGTCGCACTTTATCGGCAGGCCCATCCTTTTTTTGCTTGCATTATTGGGAAGGCGCTGACACAATACCCACGTCGATTCTATGACACAGTCAGGGGTTTGAGCGGCAACGCTGGAATTTAGAGGCGCTAGATGACGGGCAGACGCAAGAGCATGAAACCACTGGCGATCCTCAGGTTGGTTCTATTTGTGCTAGTGGCGGTAGCGTCCGTCTTTTCTCCCGGTTGCAACAATGGTCTTTCGCCGAGTCCCACCGCGGATCCTACCGGCAACATCCCTTCTGAACAGACCGAGACACAACTCTTAGCCGAAGTCGAACGGAAGTTTGAGAACCCAGCGGCGCACTACGAGTTGGGTGTCTTTTATCATCGGTCTCAGCAGTGGATCAAGGCAGAGTACCACTACGACCGAGCCTTGGCCTTTGATCCGGCGCTTCGCGCCGCGCAGGCCAGCAAGGTGAAGATGTATACCGACCGGGGTGACACGGCGAAAGCCGAGCAATTCGCGGGCAGCTACATGCGCCAGGCCGGCCGTAACGCCAACGAATCGTTGCGCCTCGCCTGGGAGTTTGAAAAGCTTGGCTTGAACGCGTACGCCATGCGGTGTTTCCGTACCGCCTTGAGCGCAGCGCCGGACTCGCCGGAAGTGAATAAGCAGATGGGTTTCTACTATCTGGGTAAAGGTGATAACGCCAATGCCAAGCAGTACCTGCAGCGAAGCTTCGAGTTGAATCCGCGGCAGCCGGATGTTGCAGGCGCCCTGGGTCGGCTCGGGGTCGTGGTTGAATCGCCTCAGGTGCCGCCGATGACGATGGAGAAATAAGAAAGGCGACTTTCTCTCCCTTCTCGCGTAAGGTCGCATGACAGTTGCACAAGAGTTTTTCATTGCCCCGTGGCGAACGGATGCGCTGCGGGGTTTTTTATTTCCCTGCGCCGGCCGGTGCGGTATGATCCCCCTACGTCCTCGTTGATGTCGTGACAACTCTGTGAAAGGCGGTCGATGCGCGGTTTGCAGGTGGCGGACATTGTTGTTCTTCTGCTCTACCTCGGTGCGGTGGCGGTCATTGGCTTCTGGAGTAGTCGACGAATCAAGCGGAGCGCCGATTTCTTCATGCCGCGCCGATTCGGCAAACTCATGATGGTCATGTTCTCCTTTGGGGCCGGGACCCATTCCGATCAGGCGGTCGGTGTCGCGTCTAAGAGCTACACAAGCGGGTTGTCCGGCATCTGGTATCAATGGCTCTGGCTCCCCGTGACGCCCTTCTACTGGCTCATCGCGCCGGTGATGAGGCGTTTCCGCGCCATCACGACGGCCGACGTCTTCGAGGCGCGGTACGATCGCAGTGTGGCGCGGCTGTTCGCGGTGGTGGGGATGATGAACCTGTCGGTCAATATCGGGCTGATGCTGCGCGGCTCCAGTGAAGTGATCGCCGCCAGTACGGGAGGTCTGTTGTCCCCGCAATTGGCGATTGCCGTGATGACGGTCATTTTCGTTCTCTATGGCGTCGCCGGCGGTTTGGCGGCGGCCATTATCACCGACTGCATCCAGGGCTTCCTGACCATTATCTTCTCCTTCCTCCTGTTGCCTTTAGTCATGAACGCCGTGGGAGGCATGGAAGGTATTCGCAGCGCCATTGCCGATCCATCCAAGCTCTCGCTCGTGGCGCCGGCGGAGATCGGGTTCTTCTACATTGCGGTGATCGCCTTCAATGGGCTCGTCGGCATCGTGACGCAGCCCCACACGATGGGCAATTGCGGCGCGGGCAAGACGGAAATGGAGGGCCGGGTCGGGTTCATGTTTGGCAATATGACCAAGCGGATCTGCACCATTCCGTGGTGTCTGACCGGCCTGGCGGCCATTGTCTACTTCGCTCAGCGCGGTCAAACGGTCGAGCCCGACAAGGTCTTCGGCGCCGTCGCCGCTGATTTCCTGCCCAAGATCCTCCCTGGTGTGCTCGGTGTCTTCATCGCGGCGCTGCTGGCCTCGGTGATGAGTTCATGCGACGCGTTCATGATCTCATCGTCGGCGTTGTTCACCGAGAACCTCTACCGACCGCTCGTGCCGAACAAGCCGCCGGGCCATTACCTCACGGTGGGGCGTCTCGCGGCGGTGGGCGTCGTTGGGGGCGGCGTCTTCTTTGCCTACTGGCTTCCCGGCGTCGTGGCAGGTCTGGAAATCTTCTGGAAGATCTCAGCAATGATGGGCCTGGCCTTCTGGCTGGGCCTCTTCTGGCGTCGCACCACAGTAGCCGGTGCGTGGGCCGCGACGCTGGTGAGCTTTGCTGTCTGGTTCGCGACCAGCAAGATCAGTGTCGGAGGCTTCGCCTGGGATTTTGATACGCTCGTTGCCCCCTATCTGCCGGCGTTCATGTTGCGCGCCGACAAACTCTATCTGCCCTGGCAAATGACGCTCTATCTGTCGATCGGGACGATTGCCGGTGTGATCGTCAGTCTCTTCACCAAGCCGGTAGCGCCCGAGAGGATCGAACGCTTTTATGCCTTGATCAGGACCCCGATTCGTCCTGGTGAGCAGGTGGAGAACCCGTGCACATTGCCTGACGATGCGGTCGTCCCGGCAAGGCGGAATCTCTTCGGGGATTCGAGCCTGGAAATCCCGATCCCAACAAAGACAGGCGTCGTGGGGTTCCTTGCCGGCTGGGTCCTGGTAGCGGCTATTGTCGTGGTCGTGTACATGGTTGCTAAGATGTGACGCTTCTCTGGTCGGCTGGTGAAGATATCGCATTTCAGATGGAACCGCTTCGAGTAAAAGGGTAGCAGGAAAGGAAAGACATGGACCTGGGAAAATACTCATTTGGGATTGGCGACCGATTTGGGCATCAGGGCAAAGCCCAATTGACAGCGCTGCTGAAGGCCAAAGCCGCCGGACTGGATATCACGCCCGTCTGGAATAAATCGCATCGAGAACACAGCATCATCGGTACGCAGCCCGGCGACGTCCGGCGGGAGGCGGATGCCGCCATTGCGGCGCTCGCATGGGACGCGCCCTATTTCGTGGACGCCGACCACATCGGCATGGGCAACGTGGATCACTTCCTCGAAGCCAGTGACTTCTTCACGCTGGACGTGGCTGATTTCATCGGGCACCTGGCGGGCGTGACTGAGGTGAATGCGTTTGTAAAGAAGCATTCCGCCCTGATTGGGACACGGGCTATCGACGGGATCGCCGAGTCCTTCGAGGTCAGCGAGGCCGATTTGCAGTCGATCGCCTCGAAGTATCTCGTCGCGATCGAGGAGGCCGGCCGGATCTATCGCCACATCGCATCGAGCAAGGGCGCCGGGTCGTTCATCACCGAAGTGTCCATGGACGAGACCGATGCCCCGCAGACCCCGATCGAGATGCTGGTCATCCTGGCTGCGATCGCCGATCAAGGCATTCCCGCCCAGACGGTGGCGCCGAAGTTCAGTGGACGATTCAACAAGGGGGTCGACTACGCCGGCGATGTGGAGGCCTTCGCGCGGGAGTTCGAACAGGACGTGGCGGTTCTGGCGTTCGCGGCCAAAGAGTTCGGTTTGCCGGATGACCTCAAGCTGAGCGTCCATTCGGGCAGTGACAAGTTCTCGATTTACGGGCCGATTCGTCGGGCACTGGCCAAGTTCAATGCGGGTGTCCACATCAAGACGGCGGGCACGACCTGGCTGGAGGAATTGATCGGCCTGGCCTCGGCCGGTGGCGAGGGGCTTGTGATCGCGCAAGAGGTCTATGCCCAGGCGCTCGGGCGCATGGATGAACTTTGCGGGCCCTATGCGACCGTGATCGACATCGATCCGAGCGCACTGCCCAGTGCGGCGGAGGTCAAACTGTGGGATGGCGAGACCTTCGCTTCGACACTGCGCCATGACCAGGTATGCGAGAGGTACAATCCGAGCTTTCGGCAACTCTTACACGTCGGTTACAAGGTCGCGGCCGAGATGGGACGTCGTTTTCGGGATGCCCTTGGGACATACGAAGAGACCGTCGCCGGGCACGTGACCGCAAATATCTACGACAGGCACGTGCGACCTCTTTTCCAGGAGGGATCAGCGTAGGCTACAGATTGACGTGGTCGGGTGTCCCGTCTCCATTGGCGTCGTGACTGTCGTCGGCCTGGAGTTTTGCTGTCGCGGGATCGAAGCGCCAGCCGTGCGTATTCGTGCCGGCCGCGGCCCCTCCCACCCGGACGGTGCTGAGCCGGTTGAATGGATTCATCGGAAGGCGTTCGAGATAGGGACCGAAATCCGTCCCGGCGTCACCGTTCAGATCGGTCTGCGTGGTCATGCGACGATCGAAATCGGTGCTGTCCTCGCCAGCGGCCGCCGGCAGGTTGTCATCATGATTATGCTTGTACAGCTCGATCTGCTTGCGGACGGCCAGCAGGTTCGAACGCAGTGATGAGACCTGGGCATCGTTTGCTGCCGAACTGAATTGAGGCACCACGATGGCGGCCAGCACGCCGAGAATGACTACGACGATCAGGATTTCAACTAATGTGAAGCCGCGTTCTGTTCTCATCTTTGGTTTCCGCGTATCGCTTACCGGTTACGTTGATGCACTTATCAAGCCCTTTCATTGAAAGTATACATATTGCCGGCGGGGATTCACAACCGCGCCGCGGCTCTGCCGCGCGTGATAAACCGGTAAACCTACTGAACTTGCGTCTCAGTGCGTAAGGCTACTTCACCTTGACCATGACGACGCCATGGGAGGGGACCTTCGCGCTGTAGGAGCCCTGGAATGGGCCCAGGTCCTTCTTTTGCCAGAGGTCTCGGACCGTCAGTGACAGGTACTCGGGGTATCCGATCTCGCTCCAGGAGAAGGCGATGTCCGCTTCGAATTTCGAGCGATTGAACAGCAGAACCGCGCGGCTCCCGTCGGCCAGTTCCTTGCTCCAGACTTCGAAATCGCCATCGTCGCGCACTTTGCGCCCCTGGTGGCCCCGGGGGTCTTGATTGACCGCGATCACTTCCTTGCTGGTGAGGATCGCGTGAACCTCGGGCGTCAAGTCTCGGATGTCGTTGCCCAGCATCAGAGGGGCGGCCAGGATGCACCACAGGCTAAAATGCGCCTTGTTCTCGTCGTAGGTCAGCTCGCCATTGCCCACTTCCAGCATGTCGGGATCGTTCCAATGTCCCGGCCCGGCGAACGCCTCCAGGCCCACCTGCCGATCGAGAATCTTGGTAAAGCCGATGAAGTTCTCGACCTGAACGCCCTTGGAGTGCGTCTGTCGTCCACAGTCCCAACAAGGTCGGATGTCGAACGTCGTGCGCCACAGATGGCCCACGTCCGGCGCCCAAAGCCAGGGTTTGGTCGTGCCCCATTCGCAGATACTGAACACGATAGGACGATCGGCCAGGAGCAGGGCGTCGCGCATGAGCGTGTAACTGTCCGGTGCGCTTTGGTTTCCCGTGTTGCACCAGTCGTACTTGAGATAGTCAATCCCCCAGGCGGCGTACTGTCTGGCGTCCTGGTATTCGTATCCGCGACTGCCTGGGTATCCGCCGCAGGTGAACGTGCCGGCGTCGGAATAGATCCCGAGTTTCAGACCCTTGCGGTGAACGTAGTCGGCCAGCGCCTTGATCCCCGAGGGGAACTTCTCCGGATTGACGACGATGTTGCCTTCCTCATCGCGCCGGATCTGCCAACCGTCGTCGATGACGACGTATTCGTAGCCCGCGTCCTTGAAGCCCTTCTCCACCATGATGTCCGCCACCTGCTTGACGAGGTCCTCGTTGATCTTGAGTCGGAACGTATTCCAACTGTTCCATCCCATCGGGGGCGTTAGCGCCAGGCCATTGTCCAGCGCCGAGGCGCTGCGCGGGCCGGCAAATAACACGAGCAAGGTGATGATGAGAACGAACGGTACAATGGTTCGGCGGATCATGCGCTAGTCTCCTGCAATGGCGACTTCGGTGGTCGAGGGCGGGTCGATCTTGGGCGCCATGTCGACGCGCGGCCTTTTCTTGAGTTGCTGTTGGAGTTCGGCGAACGATGCGACGATGCGCTGATAGTCCGGGTCGTCAACACTGGCGAAGACAGGCTGGCCGCACTTCTCGGCGCCGCCGGCCGTTCGCGCCAGCGGCGCTTTCAGGAAGTGGTTCAGTTTAGGCGAATCGATGCGGATGAAGAAACTGTTCGGCAGCGAAAAGACCCAGTTGTCGTCCTTGCCCGCCTTGTCGTGACAAGACGCGCAGCGCCGGGCGCCCACGTCCTTCATCATGGCGGCAAAGTCGGCGGGCAACTGCTGACGACAACCTCGCAGTTCGCGGTAGTTCGAGTCGCTGGTGCCATAGTAGGGACAGTTCAGATCCAGCCAGGCATAGACGCGGCGCTTCTCCGCTTCCGACAAAGTCACCCGCGCTTCGCCCTCCGAATCGGGATGGCCCTGGGCGATGACGGTTGCCAGCAGCGAGGCCTTGGCGCCCCACCGGCCCGGCTCGATTTCGAGAATGTTGGCTTCCTGACCGTTGTAGGTGGGGATCCAGGAGGTGTACTTGCTGGCCGCGAAGGTGCCACCGACGCCCCCGATCCACCAACTCTGGGACGGTGTCCCCCGGCGAACCAGGTTCTCGTACGAGACGTTGAAGAAGCCTGTCTTATCGCCCGTCAATTCGAGATGGCCCGCGGGGTGGCGGCGATCGTGACAGCCAATGCAATGCTTGTCCCAGATTGGTTGAATAATCTTGGCGTAGCTGAACCCGCGCAGGCCCCACTCGGGGACCTCGAGCTTCTGGGCCTTGCGCCGCAGGGCGGTGGCGGGTCGAGACGCCGCGCTGAGCGTGGCCGGGGCGGCGTAGTTGCGGTCGGCGTGACATCCGACACAGGACTGCGCCTCGCCTGGCATCAGGTGTGTGAACGTTCGCATCCGCTGGACCGCCCGGCCCTGCGCGTCGAGGGGCAGAAAGTAGATCGGCTGCTGGGCCGGGACCTCGAAATGCGCCGATCCATCGGGCTCCACCGTTGCGTAGCCCCAGACCTTCTTCGGCGCGTAGGTGGCGCCGCAACTGACCACTGGGAACTGGAAGCCAAACGCCCGCTGGTCGGGGCTGATACTGAGCGGCTTCTCCACTTCCTGAACGATGGCAAGCTGCGTGATCGAGCCGCGTGGCGCCGCCGCGCCTAAGCCGTTGTAGACATCCTGCATGGCGATGGTCGCCCAGCCGCCCTCGGCTAGCGGTGCTTCCTGCGCCGAGACGAGGAATTCGCGCTGCCTGGATCGAATGGGCTGAGGATTGTAGAAGCCCAACGCCCCGCGCCGCGTGAGCAGCGTCTCGGCGACCTGTCCGTCGTAATCCCGCAACTGGATCGAGCCAGCCTTGGAAACGAGGTACCTTCGATCGTCGAGAGGCCAGGGGTGCAGGTAGGGTCCTCGAACAAAGTTCCCGTCGCCTTTCTCGGTTTCTCCGATCCGCACTTCGGGGGTCAGGTTCTGGATGGCCTTCTGGCTGTTGGCGCCGAGGGCGGTGTCGATCCGCCCGATCGCGCCTCGGCAAGGCCCGTTGTGTGCGGTCAAGGTGCATAGGATCTGGCCGTGCGTGCCCGGGATCTCACGGGCGTCCATGAACGTGGCCGGGCTGAGGATACGGTTGCCGAACACGCCCTGCAGCCTGGTCCCATCCGGATTGATCGACCACAGGCTCTGGATCGGGATCGCCGGGCGATCGACGTACTCCCAGCGGGAATAGAGGATGCGTCCGTTTTGCATGACCGAAGGCGTAAAATCGTTGAGATAGTTCGCACTGATCCGGCGGGGCTCGGTCCCGTCGTCGTTAGAGCGCCAGAGGATGGGCGTCGTGGTCTTCCAGCAATAGGCGAACGCCGGCTTGCGGTCGGAGAGGAACACGATACCCCCGTCGGGCAGCCAGGAGGCGTTGAAGTTGTTTGAGTCGTGCCGCGTCAACTGGCGCAGGTGCTGGCCCGTGACGTCGATCGTGTAGAGTTGGAAGAGATCGCCCATTGTCCTCTTCCAGCTAAACAGGATCGTGCGCCCGTTGTAGTCCAGTTGCGCGTCCAGGATGACGCCTTCGGACGAATCCAGAATCTTCGTCATCTCTGCCGACTGCCGCGCGAAGTCCTGGACCCACAGGCCGCCCCCGGGTCGGAGGTTCTCTTGGTGATAAGTGTAGACGTGGGAGGGGTTCAGTTCTTGTCTCTGCACGAGAAGCAATTTGCTGAATCCATACGTGCCGGCGCGGAGTGTTTCAAGGGTTTCTGGTGATGTCGACGCGTTGCCAAACTGGTAGGTCTCCAATTCCGTCGGCGTCGGAACGGTGGCGAAGACACCGATCTCCGAGGCGCCGGGGTTGGGACCCCCATAGTGACCCGAGAAGCGCAGGGTCAGCGCGGTGGTCTGTACAGGTTTGGGTAACGTAATGACCTGGGCTTGAGGACCTTGCTTGATCGCTTTGGAGGCTAAAGGCGTCGCGTCCGATCCGATCAGCACATCACACGCCTTGAAATTCTCGTTATCCAGCCACGCGGCCCGACCCCAGTAGACGATGGCGCTGACTTCGACAGCCTGTTTCCACTCGAAGTGCAACTGTGCGTTCGTTGCCTGTGCGCGGGGCAGGCACCAGGCCTGTCCGGTATCTTTTCGGCTGCCCTCGACAGGGACGACCCGGTCCGCGACATGCCGAGGATGATAGGAATCGTTGAGCGCGCCACTGGCCGTGATCGTTGCGTGCTGAGCCAGATTGTTCAGCTTGGTCTCTGGCGCGCCGGCGATCGCGAGCGACGCGCTGAACAGCCCTAGAGTGGCCACGAAAAAGACAACGGGTCTCACGATTTTCCACCTCTCTTCTACGCTATGCGATGGACATTGATGGGTATAGAAACACCACGATTCACCGTCCTTTTTCCGGACAGCGATCCATAGACCAGTATAGCGTTTTTAGCCTCGATAGCAACCGTTCAACGGCCCGGAGCGCGCCAGGGATGATCGTAAGGACCCATATCGTCCTGCGGAATCGGTTCCAGCAATGCCCGGCGTGGCATGCCTTTCCCATCGGACAGCCTGCTCAGTTCGAGCGGTTGATCGGTGACAACGTTCAGGGCGGCGCATTGCACTTTGCCATCGCGCAGAAAGGCTGGTCCACATTGGGAATACACGTTGCGGCTGATGAAGTTGACGTTGGGGTTCTCCTTGAGCTGCGCCAGGTCGGGATAGCGGCTCGTATAGGGGTCGCTATCGGCTTGCTCCAGGAAGCGCTCGGTCGATTCGAGCCAGCGTTTCTCACTCCAGCGTGAGAAGCTGACGCCCGCGAAGCAGTTGAGAAAGACATTGCCATCGATCAGGTTCCTGTGCCCGCCGTGGATCTGGACGCCGCCGAATTGAACGGCGCCGCAGCGCTGGAAGAGGTTGCCATAGACCGCCACGCCCGAGATCATGTCGTCGAGTCGGACGCCCGCGCCGCCGCAGTGGGTCCCCGCGCCGATATCGCTCCAATGGTTCCAGCGAATGACCACGCCCTGGTAGAGGGGGTTGCCAAACATATCGACGCCGCCCTGGTCGTCGGATTCCTCGACGACGTGCCGGACGATGTTTAGCTCGATCAGTTGCTCGTTGCCCTCGATGCGCATGGCCGAAGAGGGCATGCGCTCGAACAGGTTGTGGGCGATTCGATTGCCGCAGCCGTCCAGCCGGACGGCCGGGGTATACGTGCGCTTCAGACGAGAGATGTCGTAGACCGTACAGTTCTCGACGAAGTGGTCGCCCCGCGCCAACGTCTTGCGGTCGCCCCCGGTGACAGAAGTCCCGCCGCAGCCGAGCGTGTGCATCGTGCATCCGAAGATGCCATGATGGGCGCCGCCCTTGACGACGACCGCGTCACCACCGAGCCGCCTAAACGTACAGCCCGCGATCAGGCCGTCGGCGCCGCCCTGAATATGAATCCCGTCCCCCCGGCTCTCCTGAAACGTCAGGCCCAGAATGATGACGTGGGAGGCGCTCTTCATGACCACATAGGGCTTCTTGAATACGCTCAGGATGGTGGTGGCTCTCGTCGGATCGACGCTCTCCGGCGGGAGCCAGTAGACCATGCTCGTACGCCGGTCGAGATACCATTCGCCCGGCTGGTCGAGTTCGCGCAGGACATTGACCGCGAAGTAACGCTGGTCTTTGCGGTATCCGTACTGGGAGTAGGGCTTGGCCAGGGTGAAGGCGCGGGCTTGGGCGTCGATGGTCGCGACGCGCTGATACTGCTCATACCAGTCCCAGAACCAATAGCCATAGAGACGCACGTCGGGCTCGTCCGTCCAGCGTGCGGGCCGGTCCTCGACGAACTTGAACTTCCCGTCGTGACAGCCATCAATCTGGTTCCAGACCTTGAACGTGTCGTCGCCCAGGATGTCACCCGTCTTGACGAACCCTTGATTAGGCCAGCGGGCCAGTGTCTGCGGCGCGCCGTCGCAGAACAGCTCGGGTCGCTTTCGCAAGGCGGTCGCATCGCCCAGGTCGGTTACGCCCAGCGCTTTGAGCTCGGCCTGGCGCACGCGCTGTCGCACGGACGGATCGAGTCGATTGCGGACTTGCGCGTTCGAGATCGGCTGCCACTTGGTGATACGCACACCGCCATGCAGGACAGGCGCCGCGCCCGGCTTGGCCCGGTAGACCACTGGCGCCGTCGCGGTTCCCGAATCATCCTGCGTCAGGTTCAGTGTCTCATTGATCAAGTAGGCGCCGTCATGGACGATGACCTGCACGCCGCCCTTAGGGAACTTCCCGTCGTGGGCGCGCTTCCACCGGCGGATCGCATCGCGCGCCGCCTGGAGGGAGGCAAAGGGTTTGGCTTCAGAGCCGTTGTCTCTGTCGCTGCCGTTCGGGGCCACGTGGAAGGTGACAGAGGCTTCGGGAAGGGTCGGCAGCGTCACACGATGGGCGGACTGGTCGTAGCCGGGCAGGCCGTTGCGGCGCGCCATGTCGCGATGGGCGCGCAGGAGTGTTGTGTCGTTGGACATCTGTTGCCATACCGTCTTGGCCTTGGCGGGTTCGTTTCGCGCGGCCAACACCTGGGCCCATCCGAATCCCGCCAGGCCCCGCACGAGAGGCGACTGCGCCGCGTCCTGGGCCAGCTTCTTGAAGCCATCGCGGGCCTGCGCGGTTCGTCCTTCGGTCAGGTCCTTGGCTGCTTCTTCGAGCGCTGGGCAGCAGGATTGGGGGGGGTTGAGATCCGTTTTTGCCGGTGCGGCCAGGCTCGCTGCTGCGATGACGATGATGATCCCAACGCTCAGGAATCGCACTGCTCTCATGGTGTCCTTCCCCTTCCGTATCTGGATATGTCCTGGTTGTCGTGTCTGAATCCACGATGGGGCAGGGCCAGCTTGCTCGCGCCGAGCGCCGCGCCCGTAACGACAGGATGGCAGAAGGGACAGCGATTCGCAAGGATGAATTCGCTCGCCGGGCGCGCCCGGCGAGACGTCAGAACTTGTGGCTGAGCTGCAGGAAGAAGCCGCGCTCGGCTTCCGTGGTAAACAGAGCAGCGCCCGAGGCGTCAAATTCCAGATGTCGCGACTCCAGCAGGTTCTGGCCCACGAAGCTCAACTCCGTATTCTCGCTGAGTCGCCAACCCAGTCGCGCGTCCAGGCGAATGTAATGGGGCGTATCCTTGTCCGACAGGTTGTCCACGTAGTACGCGCCAATGTCGAATTCGAGCGCCTCGGTCAGGTCCAGGTGCGAGTGCAACGTGAACTGGTTGTGGGGCGATCCTCCTTCGATCCCCTCATCACGGGTGTACGTACTGCTTCGATCGGGGTGCAACTGCATCTGCAGGAAGGTGTAGCCGAGGTTCAGTCGCCAGTGCTCGGTCGCCTGGTAAGTGGCGGCCATCTCGATGCCATAGGTCTCGCCGTCCATCTTGTTGTCGGCGGTAAAGGGCACCAGGATATAGCTGCCCATATTGACGGCCTCGGAGAACCCTCCTTCGAAGGTGCGTACGTTGTCGTACCGATTGAAGAACCCGGCCAGATCCACTGAGAGCTGTTCGGTGGGCCGGCATCGATAGCCCAGTTCGTAGGCGAGGACCTTCTCGGCGTGCTGGTCGTCGTTTCCGTAGGCTCGGATCGAGTACACAGGAGGCCCGGAAGTGACGCCCCAACTGCCATCCACATCTCGGTCGTACCGTGTTGGGGTACGGACCGCTCGCGCCACGGATGTCCAAACCGTACGCTGTGGGTCAGGATTCCATACCAGACGCGCGCTGGGCTGGTATTCGAATCCCGTGAAGTCATTGTGCTCAAACTTTGTGCCCAGAATCAGACTAAGCTGGTCCTCCAGAAGGGCGATTCGGTCCTGCAGGAACCCGCTGAAGACATTCAGATCGTACGCATCCGGGTCTAAATCGAAGTTGAACGTCCCGCGCAGATGGTCGCTCGTAAGGCGATAGCCCAGGCCCCAGGTGATCTCATGATCGTCGATCCATTGGAAACGATGCTGAAAGTCCACGTCGTAGGTCTGTCGGGTTTCGTCGAAGGTGGTCTCACGTCGCCGGGTCCTGTCGTAGTACATCTGGACCGACAGGTCCGAGCCATCGGCGTACTGGCGCGTCCAGCGCGTCAGAAGGTTCTGGCCATCAACGGCAAAGTCCTCTGCGACATTGGTGGCGATGGGATCTGTCAGGGAATACACCGTCGTGGTTTTGCCGGTGTCTCCAGTGAAGAAATCTCCCTGGACGGTCAGTTGGTCGCGATCGGATGCCTCGCGGTCCACGCGGAAGCCGGACTGGATCGTGTCCCATCCATCGCGGCCGGCGCCCATGCCGTCGATCCGTCGACCTTCGTCACGGTCGAAGTACTTGCCATACACGCGGTAGTAGGTATCGTCGTCGATTTTGCCCCCGTAGCGTAGGAGGCTTTGGGCCTTCAACTCGGTTCCCGCTCCTGCGGTTGCCAGACCGCCTTGGGTGTAGCGAGCGCTCTTGGTGATGATGTTAATAACGCCGTTGACGGCGTTGGCCCCCCAGAGCGCTCCCCCCGGGCCGCGAATGACCTCGATGCGCTCGATATTCTCCAGAGGGGCATCGTGCATATTCCAATAGACCCCGCCGTGCAGCGGCGTGTAGATACTGCGTCCGTCGATCATGACGAGCATTTTGTTGGCGTTCTCGGCGTGCGTCATGCCCCGGGACGTGACGACCCACGTGTTGGAATTGATCTTTGCCACTTGCAGGCCGGGAACCATACGCAACAGGTCGGGTATGGACGTATGGCCGCTCCGGCGAATGTCCTCGGATGTGATGACGTGAACAGCCGCGGCGCTTTTGGACAGTTTCTCCTTCTTCTTCGAGAGCGAGGTGATCTCAACCTCCATCAGCTCCTCAATCGTTAGAGAAGCCAGATCGAGCGTTGACGTCGGATCCTCATCCGTCTCGGCCAGACAGACGGCTTGGCCGCTCCAAAGGCAGAGAAATGCGAGCGTCGCCCAGAGCAGGCGAGAGTGGTGACGCCTCAGAATGTCACCCCCGGCGCGTGTGAAACGCGTTTTTTGTAGCTTCGACAAGCTTTATCTACCCCCCAGTGGGCAGTACTTCTGGATGCCGGCTGAAAATGACCCCAGGGCATCGCGTTTTACTCAGTCACGTTGCGACGTACACCTGTATCTTCGCCATTTCTTGCGAGCGACTTGACCCGAGTCGCCAATAGTGCAGAAAAGCGGTGCGACGTGCCGATATAACCTGGGATTGGGCCCTGGTGGGGAGGGTATGGATTCCTGGAATCCCTGTTTTTATAGGACTTATCAAAAAGGGTGGTTATTGTGGCGAAGCGAAGTAGATCGCGTTCGAAGAAGGGCAAGCATGGTGTTATTGGCACGGGAGCCCGGCTGGCTCTGCTGTGTCTTGGGGTGGTTTTCTGCGTCATGTTGCTGGCGAGTTGTCTGAGTTTTGACATCGGCGACAAACCGAGCACCTACTCCTATCCGGCCAACGACCCGGCGGCGAATTGGTGTGGGTCGATGGGTGCCTTTGCGGCCTACTACGCGTTGTATTACGTGGGCCCGGGCGTTTTTGTCGTTCTCTTGGCGTCGATCTTCTACATGGTCGCCAAGCTGGTCAATCGGCCCCTCGACCAGGTAGTTTTTCGAGGGTTGGGGCTGATTCTGTTGACGGTCGCAGCTTCGTGTACGTTCTATTTCTTCTGGCCGCACAAGATCTACGCGTTCCCCATGGGCTCGGGCGGTGTGCTGGGCGTGGCGACGGCGACCCTGCTCCGGAGCCAGTTTGCGGCGCTGGGGACCTTCATTCTCATGGCGGCTACCTGGACCGTCGGTTTGGCGCTGATGGCCGACAGCGTAATCATCGGCGCATTGGCGGCGCTGGGCATTGCAGTTCGGCGGGTCGTGAGCATCGTCGTGCCGGCCTGGGCGGTCGCCAAGGAGCACTCCGAAGCCTTGAACGAGATATGGCAACGGCTCAGCGCCAAGCAGAAGACCCTGGCGATGGCGGGCGCCGAGAGCGGCGAGGTCGAATACGAAGAGGAGGATGAGGAGGATGACGGTGAGGTAGACGAATACGAGGAGGACGAGTACGAAGATGAGGAAGAAGAGGAAGAAGAGGAGGTCGACGAGGCGGCAGCCCCGGTGAAACGTCCGGCGGCCGTCGAAGTGCGCCGTCAGAAGCAGAGGCCCAAGCAGAAGCCTTTCGTACAACCTTCGTACGACGATTACACGTTACCTCCGCTGGATCTGTTGGCTCCGCCGGAGTTTGGGTATGCGGCGGTGCAGGAGAAGGTGGTCAAGTCCAAGGCCAGCGCCCTGGAGCGCCTTCTGAGCGAGTTCAATATCAACGCCCGTGTGGTCGCGGCCGAGACGGGGCCCGTGGTGACCATGTTCGAGTTGGAACTGGCGGCCGGTATCAAGGTCAGTCGCATTACGAACCTGTCCAACGACATAGCCCGCGCCCTCAGCGTCGGCGCCGTTCGTGTCGTGGCGCCTCTGCCCGGCCGGCACACCATCGGCATCGAGGTGCCCAACAGCGAGAAGGAGAAGGTCCGCATCAAGAGCATCATGGACCAGGGTGGTAAGCGGGCGAGCAAGATGCAGGTTCCGCTGTTCCTGGGTAAGGACTCCTCCGGTGAGGCGCTGGTCTCCGATCTGTCGAAGATGCCTCACCTGCTGATCGCCGGGACGACCGGATCGGGCAAGAGCGTTTGCATCAACAGTATCATCGTCAGCATCCTGATGACCAAGCGGCCCGACGAGGTCAAGATGATCCTGGTCGATCCGAAAATGGTCGAGATGACCGCCTACAGCGCGGTCCCGCACCTGATGTGCCCGATCGTGACCGAAACACAGATGGCGGTGCAGATCCTCGAGTGGGCGACCGTCAAGATGGACGAGCGCTACGCCCTGCTGGCCGAGGCGCGCGTCAAGAATATCGCCGAGTACAACAAGCTGGGCACCGAGGAGATTATCGCTCGCTTCAAACCGACCACGCAGGACGAAGAAGCCAAGATCCCCAAGAAGCTCCCGTACATGATGATCATTATCGACGAGCTGGCCGACCTGATGATGACGGCTGGGAAAGAGATCGAGGCCTACATCGTTCGTCTGGCCCAGAAGAGCCGCGCCGTCGGCATCCACATCGTCCTGGCGACGCAGCGTCCCCAGGCGACGGTGGTAACTGGCCTGATCAAGTCGAACATGCCATGCCGGATCGGCTTCCGGGTCGCGGCGCGGATGGACAGCCGGATCATCCTCGACCAGAACGGCGCCGAGACCTTGCTGGGCGAGGGCGACATGCTGTTCCTCAAGCCCGGGACCAGCGACCTGATCCGCGCCCAGGGCACCTTCCTGGACGAGGCGGAGATCCGCGGGATCATCAAGCACCTCAAGGAGGTCGCCGAACCGCAGTTCCACCCCGAACTGACGCAGCTCAAGCGCGTCGATCCGTCCGCCATGCCGCGGGACGAACTGTTCGACGAGGCCGTGCGGACGGTCCTGCAGTCCAAGCGGGGCAGCGTCTCACTGCTGCAGCGCAAGCTCAGTGTGGGCTACGCTCGCGCCTCCCGCATGATCGAAATGATGGCCGGCGCCGGCATCCTGGGCGAATACAAGGGCAGCCAGGCCCGCGAGGTGCTGATGACGCTGGACGAGTACGAGGCCGTTCGCAACCAGATGGGCGCCGACGCCGATGCCGGCTTCGCCGACCTGATGGAGGACGAAGTCGAAGAAGAGGAGCCCGCCGTCGCCTACGCCAGCGAGGGGCAGCAAGAATACCTCTCCACCACCGTCGACGAGGACGAGTGATCCGCAGGGTCAGCGGCGCGATTTGAGCAGAAAGATCCTCATTCGACGATCTGTCGGGTCTGTGGTACAATGGGTCGATGAATAAGGATCTGAAAGACAAAATGCCCGCCGAACTGGCGCGGATCGTGGTTGCTCTGGGCCAGAAGAAGTACCTGGCCAAGTATATCTTCACCTTCATTCACACCAAGAATGCCGGCGCCGTTGCGGAGATCACGCCGCTGAGCAAGGCGTTTCGCACCCAACTTGCCGAGCAGGGCTACTTCGTCTCGCAACTCAAGACCGTTGAGAGTCTGGCTGACCCCGATGGGTCGACGAAGTTCCTGTTCGAGCTGTCTGATGGCGAGCGGGTCGAGGCGGTTCTCTTGATGGATGGCGCGCGCAAGACGCTGTGCGTCTCGACCCAGGTGGGCTGCGCGATGGATTGTGCCTTCTGCGCGACGGGGAGGATCACGCTGCGCCGCAACCTGACGGCCGGCGAGATCGTCGACCAGGTCAACCAGGCCGAGGCTTCCGTCGGAAAGATCAATAACGTCGTCTACATGGGAATGGGCGAGCCCCTGGAGAACTACGACGCCGTGCTGACATCCGTCCGCATCCTGAACCACACGCAGGGTAAGAACATCGGTATCAGGCATATCACCCTCAGCACGTGTGGCATCGCGCCGGCGATCCGCAAGCTGGCGGGCGAGGAGATTCGTCCCCGCCTGGCGATCTCACTGAACGCGCCGAGCGACGCGCTGCGCGGCCGGCTCATGCCGATCAATCGCACCTATCCGCTAGCCGAGCTGCTTAAGTCCGTCTGTCTCTATCAAGAGGAGACGCAACAGCGCGTGACCTTCGAGTACGTCATGATCGACAAACTCAACGACTCGGCAGGCCACGCCAAGCTGTTGATCAAACTGCTGCATGGCATTTCCTGCAACGTCAACCTGATCGAGCACAACCCTTATCCCGGCTGCGCCCTGGCCGGTAGCCGCCGCGACCGCATCGCCCAGTTCGCCACCCTCCTAAAGGACGCCAACATCGAGACCGTCACCCGCTTCAAACTGGGTGGTCAAATCAAAGCCGCCTGTGGCCAACTCCAAGCCGGATACGAACAAGGTTGAAAATCAAAAAAGCAAACAGGAAAAATCAAAAGTGCGGAATCGCCGCCACCCGGCGATGACTTCTTCCGCATGCTGCTCATGCGCGTAGGGGTGAGCGTCCTCGCTCGCTCATACTCAGAGTCGTGCGGGGACGCACGACCTACAAAAAGCAGCCGCGATTGACCTGCCAGCTATGCAGGGTGGGCCCTTGACCCACGCGGCCCTTTGACACGGCGGACCCACACTGTCATCTCGACGGAAGGCCCGGCGCAGCCGGGACCCGTTCGACGGAGTTCAGGGCAGGCTACGTGGAGAGATTTCTCCACTCCGCGGCGCTTCGGTCGAAATGACATGCGCATGGGCAAGCCCACCGCGACGATGGCGCCTAGCGGAGTTTGAGGGTGGCGATGGCGAGGGCGGCGAAGGCGGCGGCCATGAGCCAGAAGCGCACGACGACCTGGGGTTCGCTCCAGCCGGCTAGGTGGAAGTGGTGGTGTAGCGGCGCGCAGCGGAAGAGGCGCTTGCCCCGCGTATATTTGAAATAGCCCACCTGTAGGACGACGCTCATCAGTTCGATCACGAATACCCCCCCGATGACGAGCAGCAGCAGTTCGTTGCGGGTCACCAGCGCGCCGTAGCCCATCGCGGCGCCCAGCGGCAGCGAGCCGACATCGCCCATGAAGGTTTGGGCGGGGTAGCAATTGAACCACAGGAAGCCCAGCACGGCGCCCAGCATCGCGCCGAAGAAGATACTCATCTCTCCGGCCTCGGGGATGTGGGGCAACAGCAGATAGCTGGCCCAGGTGACCGGGGTGGTCCGTGACATCGTCTCGGAGGCGACGTAGCAGAGCAGGACGAGGACCAGGCTGACCATCGCCACGCACCCGGCGGCCAGTCCATCCATCCCGTCGGCGAGGTTCACCGCGTTGCTGGTCGCCGAGATGTAGAAGATCGCGATGAAGAGGAATGTCCAACTGCCCAGGAAGAGGCCCTTCTTATAAAACGGGACCCAGAGCAGTTTCGCGTCCGGCATGTTCTTGAAATCGAAGAACAGAAACGACGCGATCAGCACCGCGCCGGCGATCTGGAACATCAGCTTTTCCCAGGCGTGCAGCCCGTCGCGCCCATGCTGGCGCGAGGAGGCGGTCAGCTTGAGCCAGTCGTCGATGCCGCCCAGAATCCCGAACCAGAGCAGGACGAAGATCGCTTTCTGCACGAACGGGTTGTTCAGCTTGGCCCAGAGCAGGGTCGTGACAATGGCGGCAAAGAGGATGATCAGGCCGCCCATGGTGGGGGTATTGGCCTTCTCCTTGGTCAGTTCGTTCAGGGCGGCGTGGTGAAACTCGGGACGATCCCCGATCTTCATCCGCATCAGCCAGCGGATCACCCGTGGGCCGATGAGCAGTGCGATCGCCAGTGACGTCAGGATCGCCATGACGGCGCGGAACATGACGTACTGATAGGCGTAGAAGTGCAGCGTCTCGGTCAGGAAGTCACTAAAATATTGGAGCAAATGATAGATCATTCTTACTCGTGTCCCGTCGCCCGTGTCCCGTCGCTCGTATCCCCGGGCACGGGGCACGGGCCGCGAGCCACGGATTCGCGGAGTTTCTCGACGACGTTCTCTAACTGGGCTGTCCGTGAGCCCTTGACCAGGATTATATCGTATTCTCTCAGTAATTGCTGCAAGCGATCGCAGAGCGCGACCGTATTGTCGAAATGTTCGCTCTGTAAATGGCTCGGGTTCGCTTCTCGAGCGGCTTGGGCGGTTGCCTGGGTCGCCTCACCCACCGTGACCAGCAGGTCGACGCGGGCCCGCGCGACCGCTCGGCCCAGTTCGGCGTGTAGGGACTCGCTCTGGTCTCCGAGTTCAGCCATCGCGCCGCAGATGAAGACCAGCCGAGGAGAACCGTCGCCCGTGACCCGTCGCTCGTGGCCCGGGCTATGAAGTCGCAGGTTGCTGAGCGTCGCCAGGGCGTTGTTCATCGAAGCCGGGCTGGCGTTGTAGCAATCGTTCAGGACCATGAGCGTGCCGATCTGGATCGGTTCGGCGCGCATGGAAACAGGGGGCAGGCTCGCCAGCGCCTTGGCGAAGTCTGTTACTTCCAGGCCAAATGCGGCGCAGACTGCCCAGGCGGCGGCAGCGTTGTCCACGTTGCCCGGGCCGGGCAAGGGCAGATGCACACGCGTCCCATCGATGGTGAACGCGCTGGTCAGTCCTTCGTGGACGATCTGCTCGGCGCGGTAATCGCAGTCGGGCGATCGGCCAAACGTCTTGAATGCTCTGGCGCCAGCGTGGCAGGCCTCGGTGAGGGCGCCGATGTCCCCATTGACGATGAAAACACCGTCGGCGGCGAGGCCCTCCGCGATTGAGGTCTTCTCTTTGATGATGGTATTCAGGTTGCCAAAGCCGGCCAGGTGGGCCGGGTGGACGTTGGTGACGACCACCACGTCGGGTTGCGCGATCCGTGTCAGATACGCGATCTCGCCCGGCTGATTGGCGCCCAACTCGGCGACGATGACCTCGTCGTCCAGGTCCGCCTCCAGCAGGGTCAGGGGTAATCCGATCGTGTTGTTGAAGTTCTTCTTGGCCTGGTGCGCCCTGAAGTGGCGGTTCAGGACGTGATGGACGATTTGCCTGGTCGTGGTCTTGCCGACCGAGCCGGTAATGGCGACGACCTTGAACGGGCGCGTCTTGCGGTACGCGCCGGCCAATTCGCCCAGCGCCGCGATCGTGTCGGGTACTCTCAGCAGGGGTCCATTGATTTCGGCAAGGCCCTCAGCGTCAGCGTTAACCACGGCGCAGGTCGCCCCCTGGGCAAAGGCCCGGGTGACATACTGATGACCGTCGAAGTTCTCCCCTGCGATGGCGAAGAAACAGTCGCCCGGCCGGATGGTTCGCGAATCCGTACTGACCCCCGTCACTGGGCCCGAGGCGCCCGCCATCGGCGTTTTCAGTACTGCCGCCACCGATTCGGTCGTGAACTCTAGCATACCCGCTCCCCCAGGCACTGCAAAGCGACGTCCTTGTCGCTGAAGTCGAGGCGCTGATCGCCGACGATCTGATAGGTCTCGTGCCCTTTGCCCGCGATCAGGACGATATCATCGGGTCCGGCCTGGCCGATCGCCTGCTCGATCGCTCTCTTGCGGTCGGGCTCGATGGCGATGGCCTCGGACTGGGGACTCGCAAAGCCGCCTATAATATCATTGGTAATAGCACCGGGATCTTCGGTTCTCGGGTTGTCGCTGGTGACGACGATGGAATCGGCGAACTGCTCGGCGACCCTGGCCATGCGAGGCCTCTTGGTCGTGTCCCGGTCGCCTCCACAACCGAAAACGACGATTAACTTGCCTTGGCACAGGGGTTCAAGTGTCTGGAGGACGTTTTTCAGGGCGTCGTCGGTGTGGGCGTAGTCGACAAGGACGGCGAATCGCGCCTCTCCGACCTTCTCCAGCCGGCCCGGGATGGTTTCCAGCGTCGAAAGGCCCGCCGCTACCGTTTCGAGGTCGAAGCCGGCTGCCAGGCACAGCCCCGCCGCGGCCAGATGGTTCGCGACGTTGTACCGGCCCACCAGCGGGGTGGTTACTTGCGCTCTGTGGTCCTGGTATTCCAAGGCGAAACGCGTCCCGTCTACGGTCATCGACTCGATATGAGTGGTCAGGTCGGCCGGTTCGTCGATGGCGTACCAGCAGATCTGCGCTTTGGTATGCTGGGCAATGTGTTGCGATTCGGGGGCCTGCTTATTCAGGATGGCGACGGCGCCGGGCTCCAGAGCGGTGAACAGTTTGGTCTTGGCGGCCAGATAATTGTCTTTGGTCTGGTGGTAGTCGAGATGGTCGCCTGAGAGATTGGTGAACGCGGCGGCGGTGAAATCGATGCCGGCCAGGCGGTCCTGACTCAGTGCGTGACTGCTCGCCTCGGCGATCATGTACTCGGCGCCGGCTTCGACCATCTGCTGCTGCATCTGGGCGATGGTCAGCGGGTCGGGCGTCGTCAGGATCGAGGGCCTGATCCCTGAACCGGTGTCGTAAACGACTGTGCTCAACAGGCCGCAGCGCGGGCCCGCGTGTTGGATGCAGGCGTGCACGAGAAACGCGACGGTGGTCTTGCCGTTCGTGCCGGTGACGGTGAGATTGGTCAGCCGTGCGGCGGGGTGGCCTCGCTCGGCCTGGGCCAGCAGCCCGACCGCCCGGGCCGAATCCTCGACGGAGACCAGCGCGTACGAGGCGCTGTCCGAGGCATCGGGCAAGCTGTCCTTCCGTTGCGCGACGATGTACCTAGCCCCCTGGGCGAGGGCTCGATCAATGAACTCGTGCCCGTCGAAGGCAGTCCCCTCGATTGCGACGAAGACATCGCCGGCCTGGACCTGACGGGAGTCCGCCCGGACGGCCGGGCCGCCTTCAGAAGACACCAACGTCAGGAGTTCATCAAGGGTCATAATCCCATCTCAGTTTCTCTGCGATCGCGCAGACGGCTCCAACTGCTTTCGGCGGACTATCTTATGTCGAAGGCGGGGAAGATGCAACCGCATGATGCTCGTGGTCGGAACGCCAAACCCTTGCCCTTCGTTACTATCGGCAATCGGGGGGAATTGGGATGAAAAACGGAGGTGATGGGCGTATAATCGCTTTGGCAAAGCGAACCGCTTGCGACAAGCACCGGTATGGAGTACTGAACTGGACGACAATCTCAAGTGTCCCCAACGGACCCGGGAGGGATAGCATGGCTGCACTGAAACGACTCATCATCATCTGTCTGTTGCTGACGATCTGTTCGCCCGGGTGGGCCGAAGAGGAGACCGAGTACCTGGCGATCTTCATGCAGGGCAAGAAGGTTGGCCACGCCGTCCAGACCCGGCGCGAGGTGGATGGGAAGGTCATCACCAGCGAGGACGCCAGCGTCACGATCAGTCGTGTGGGTGTCCCCCTGACGGTCAAGATGAGCGAGACGAGTATCGAGACCGCCAGTGGAAAGCCGCTGGGGTTCGAGTCCAAGCAGCTTCTGGGCATTATGACGATGCAGACGTCCGGGACGGTCAACAGCCAGGGGGTCATCGAGGTGACCAATTCCTCGCTTGGCGCGGCGAAGAAGAGCACGATGAAGTGGCCGGCCGGGGCGGTCATGAGCGAAGGGCTGCGCCTCATGACCCTCAAGAAGGGTCTCAAGCCCGGCTCCGAGTACACCGTCAAGGTCTTCCAGGGCAGCCTCATGCAGGCGATGGCCGCGAAGGTTCTCATCGGTCAGAAGGAGGAGATCGATCTCCTGGGCCGCATCGTGAAGTTGACGAAGGTCACTACGACGACGATGATGCCCGGCGCCGGTCCGGTCGACACTGTCAGCTATGTCAACGACGAGATGCGCACGCTCAAGAGCGTCATGCAGATTGGCGGGATCAACGCCGAGATGGTCGCGTGCGCCAAGGAGTTCGCACTGGGCGACAACGATGTGTTGGAACTGATCAACACGATGTTTGTCGACAGCCCCACGGCGCTGGGCGATCCTGGTTCGGCTACCGCCATCACGTATTGGATCGCGCCGAAGGCCGGCGCCGACTTCGTCATCCCGACGACGGACAACCAGAAGGCCCAGCGTTTGGCCGATGGTAAGGTCAAGCTCACCATCCGGCCCGTCAAAGAGCAACGGGGCGGGACGTTTCCCTACAAGGGCAACGACCCGAAGCTGATCGAGGCGATCCAGCCGACGCGGTTTCTTCAGAGCGACAGAGAAGCGATCGTCGCGCTGGCCCGCAAAGCGGTCGGCAAGACAAAGGATGTGGGCAAGGCAGCCCGGAAGATCGAGGCGTTCGTCGCCAACTATATCGATACCACGAGCCTCTCGGTCGGCTATGCGTCAGCCGCCGAAGTGCTGGAGAGCCGCCAGGGGGACTGCTCGGAGTTCGCGGTCCTGACCGCGGCGCTGTGCCGCGCCGTCGGCATCCCGGCCCAAGTCGTGGTGGGCGTCGCCTACGTCGAGGATTTCGCCGGGCATGACGGTTTCGGGGGCCATGCCTGGACGCGGGCCTGGGTCAAAGGCCAGTGGATCGGTCTGGACGCCGCGTTCACGGGCACCGGTCGCGGGGGCCACGACGCCGGGCACATCGCCCTGGCCACCGGCAACGGCGAACCATCGGACTTCTTCAACATGGCCAGCGCCCTCGGCGCCTTCAACATCGAAAAGGTCAGTATCGACCGAGGCAAATAGGCTTTGATTGGCTTTGTTTTTCCGCTCGATCCGCATTCTTAGCTCAGAAACGCCGACAATTGGCTTTGTTTTGCATACTTCGCCCCGCCAGAATGGGGCGGTAGATGAATTAATGAGTAGAAGAGTAGATCGGTCGCGATGCTGGCTGGAAATTGGCTTCGTTTTGCATAATTAACCCTGTTGAAATCCCTCGCTTGCTTGCTGGTGGAACAGTCCGTGGGGTCACCATTCGGTGGAGGATGGATTCTTGATAATTGACTGTTCATCGTTGTACCTTGATATGCTATATAGTTATATAGCAATCTTATCATCAGTGCAGATAGCCGTCAAGTAAATTCTCGAGCTGCAGAGCCCCCGCTCTACGTTTCACGCTTCACGAAGATCGCATTTGCCTTCCGTTCGACATTGTCCTACAATAGGCCTATGGATTATAGGACTAGCGGACTCTCTGAGACGGAGAACAATCGTGTCTGAGAATCCTGTCTATTCCGGAGTGGTTGAGATGGATGGGATTGGGACAAACCATTCTTGTGACTGAGACAGCGGATGCTTTTCGAGGAGGAGAACCATGAAAGCTTCACGCAACATGAAGTGGGCGCTGGCCACGTCAGGTCTATTTGTCATATTGCTCTGCACTTCTACCTATGGGTATGAATTCGCGGGCGGCTCCGGGGCCCTGGACGATCCCTACCAGATCGCGGATGTGAACGACTTGGTCGCGATCGGTTCGGGCTGGGCTCTGCTTGAGAAGCATTTTGTGCTCGTTGCGGACCTTGATCTTGATCCGAACCTGCCTGGGATGCCTGTGTTTGACGAGGCCGTGATTGAGACCGGGCCTAATGGCCTATACGGATTTATGGGTACTTTTGATGGCAACAATCATACGATTCGCCATTTGAATGTCAGCCTGTTTGAGGCTGTTGATTATGGCGAGGTTCGCAACCTCAGGATCGAGAACGCTGATATTCGAGCCGAGACCGACGACGATTTTTGGTCCGACGGCCCGCAAGTGGGAATTCTGGCTGGCGAGAATCAGGGCACGATTCGTAACTGTCACGTAACCGGGCGAGTATTTGTCAACGCCTACTTCTCTCGGAAACCCTACGAATTCGGGGATGCTGCAGGTGGCCTGGTGGGAACCAACTATCGCACCATTGCCAACTGTCATGCGAACGTGGAAGTCACGGGCCAGGAGAACGTCGGCGGACTCGTCGGTGAAAACGCCGGCACGATCATCGACTCTCACGCCGAAGGCGGCGTGACCGGTCACCGTGATTGTCGCTATGTCGGCGGATTGGTGGGGCACAATGGCGAAGGGCCCATCTCTGGTCTAGGGACTGTGCTTCGCTGCTGGGCCACCGGAGATGTCACGGCGGGCGGTGGATCGATGTCCGTCGGTGGACTCGTTGGCGACAACACGAGGATCGTTGCGCTGTCCCATGCCAGCGGGACCGTGCAATCGGGCTCCCCCCTTGGCTATTCCAAGTCCGGTACTGGCGGGCTAATCGGCTACAATACCGGTGACGTCACGAACTGCTATGCCACCGGGGACGTCTCCGGATACAAGGAGTTGGGAGGATTGGTTGGGCTCAACAACAAGTGGGACATTTTTGAGGCCAAGGGCTACGTCGGCGACTGCTATGCGATGGGGAACGTGGTCTCTCGGTCCGTTTCCGAACCAGACGACCCCGTCTACGTTGGCGGCCTGATCGGCAGGAACGGACTGACTCGCGATGGACTGATTCGTGATAGCTATTTCCTGGACCCCAACGATGGCGGCGGTCCTGACAACGGGATAGGAACGGCTCTGAGCCGCGATCAGATGCCGCTTCAGGAGAGCTTTGTCGGATGGGATTTCTATGGCGCCGATGAGGACGGCCCGGGGGAACACTGGTTTATGCTGGAGGAGGGTTACCCAGTCCTGAGTTGGCAAACGGAGACAACCGGCCTTGCGCCCGTCCCCGATGTGGCCGGCATGCCACAGGATGAGGCCCGGAGCTACCTCGGCAGTTCTGGTTTCCTGGCAGGTGATGTGGACCAGACCGACTATGACCGAACAATACCCGAAGGGAATGTTCTGTTCGCCAATCCCCACAGCTACGCCCCGGTGGGCAGCGCCGTCGGTCTGGTCCTGAGCCAGGGGGCTTACGATTGGAGTACGAATCCCGGTCTCGGTGTGGCCGGAGATTCCTATCTTGTGGCCAGTGCCGGTCAATTGGAAGCCATCGGCGACCATCCGGAACTGTGGGATGCCCATTTTGTTCTCACCGGTGAGATCGACATGGCCCCCAGGAGTTACGCCACCGCATTGATCGCCCCCGGTCTCGGCGGAGATGCGGTTCCCTTTAGAGGCCACTTCGACGGCCGGGGACACGCAATTCGCAACCTGGCCATTGTCACGTCCGGCGTCGCTTGGCGCATCCGGAACGTAGGGCTCTTTGGCAGTCTGGCCCCGGAAGCAGAGATTCGCGGCGTAACACTTTGGCGCGCAAGCGTGACACCCGATCGTGGTTACACGCCCAGCCACGTTGGCCTCCTGGCTGGAACCTCCGCAGGCACGATTTCCGATTGTCACGTCACAGGTGAGGTTTTCGCACCAGATGGCGACGATGTTGTCGGTGGACTCGTCGGCGAAAACACAAGTGGGCAGTTGTCTCGATGCTCCGCCACGGTCTCTATAAACGCCGGGTCTAACCTTGGAGGATTGGTCGGTATCAACAATGGCTACATCAGTTGCTGCCATGCCCACGCCTCCCTTCGCGGCAACGACATCGTTGGGGCGCTGGCGGGACATAACGCAGGCACGATTTCCGATTGTCACGTCACAGGTGAGGTTCTCGCACCAGATGGCGCCGATGTTGTCGGTGGACTCGTCGGCGAAAACGCAAATGGGCAGTTGTCTCGATGCTCCGCCACGGTCTCTATAAACGCCGGGTCTAACCTCGGAGGATTGGTGGGCATCAACAATGGTTTTGTCAGTTGCTGCTATGCCCACGCATCCGTTCACGGCTACGACATCGTTGGGGCGCTGGCGGGACATAACATGGGCGCCATCGAGAACTGTTACGCGGGAGGATCGGTGTCCGTAATGGGGAACAATTGCGTCGGCGCCCTGGTGGGGACCAACAGTGCATCGGGAGGAGGAAGAGCTCGTTCTCTCGTGATACGCGCCATGGTATCCGGAGGAAGAATCGCCAACTGCTACACGACGGCTTCAATCGAATGGCAGTTCTTCCCATCCTCCTGCCTCGTCGGATGCAACTACTCGGACGATGTTGTCCAGAGTGTCTTCCTCATCAACGAAGAGCAGGACCCGAACCACGGTCCGGGCACACCGCTGACGCGGCCACAGATGCAGGATACAGCCAATTTCGCCGGCTGGGATTTCTATGGCAACGATGAGGATGGAAACACAGATCCCTGGTTTATGCCTGATGAAGGAGAACCTATCCTGACTTGGCAGACAGAAGCGACCGGCTTGCGGGCCATGCCCGACCTTAGCGGGCTGACCGTCGAACAGGCTCGCCAGAAGATCGAAGCACTGGGACTGACTTTCGGTGACATCGTCGGGCACGACTACTTTTCAGTCCCAGAAGGGTGTGTAGGTCTGGCGCTCGGAGAATCCGGGGCGGCGTATGTCCCACTCGGAGGCGCAATCGATGTGATTCTGAGCCTGGGCCCATACGACTGGGAGACGCTGAACGCGGGCGACGGCTCGGCGACGGCACCCTACGAGATCGAAACCCCCGGACAACTGGAGTCTCTGATCGACCACCCCGAACTGTATAGCGCGCACCTCGCCCTGGCAGGCGACATCGATCTGCTTGGGAGAGCCTATTCCCAAGCACTGTTCCCGCCACACGATCAGGCATTCAGCGGCAGCTTCGACGGCCGTGGGCATACGATCCGAAATTTGACCATCCGCACTCCAGAAAACGCAGAACCGCTCGGTCTCTTTAGCGCTATTGGCGAGGATGCTCGGGTGGTGGATCTCGGCCTGGAAAACACCCGCATCACGGGCGGCAACCTCACCGGTGCGGTTGTGGGGCAGAACTACGGCACCGTGGCCAAGTGTTTCAGTAGTGGTACTGTGCGCGGTCTTGATGTTGTCGGCGGACTGGTGGGCGAGAATGCTGGCAATGTGATCGACTGCTACGTGACCGGTTCTGTCGGCGGTCGAAACCGCATTGGCGGCCTCATCGGCGGCAATGCCATCACGCCAAGCCGAGGGCCAGATGTTCCCGGCAGCGTTCGCAATTGCTATACTCTCGCCTCTGTTTCGGCCGAGCAGGTGTTTGGCGCGCTCGTCGGCCACCCCGATTGCGGAGACATCGTGAACAGTTACTACCGCTTGCCCCAGGATCCCGAGATCATCGACAGCGAGTTCTGCGAGGGTCTGACCGAGAGCCAGATGAAGGATCAACAATCCTTCCTCGACTGGGACTTCGAGAATGTCTGGATGATCTATGAAGGTGCAGACTCTCCCCGCCTACGCTGGGAGAACCACGCGTACCCCGGCGAGAATTAAGGGGGTCCCGTACTTCTTCTGTGGGCCAATGGGTGATTGAGACGGCTGGACGCCTGGGATTGGAGTCGGCGTTGCGGCCCAGAGGCCGCCCTGAAAAAAGTACCGAACCCCTTCAATTTAGGACAAACCTGCAGCCGAGCGCTGCTTTCTGGGGTGTGTGTCTCTCAAATTGGTGCCAATCTGACAGCCTGATCCTGCCCTTCTGAGCCCTCCTTTGGGCGCAAAAACCGCGATAATGCGCTTGTATGGTCGGTTTTGTGTTTCTGGCACGCCGTTTGCAAATCTACTCTGTCGGCACACGATTGTGCCATGCAACGTTGCAATTGCGAATACTGAAATCATCAGTGACAACAGAAGACAGAAGCGATAAACGCATAGGAGGTATGACCATGATCCTTGCACCATTTTGCCGAACGAAAGAGGCTCCTTTGGGCCGGTTGAATAGTCAGATGGACGATTTGTTCGAGGGGTTCTTCCGAGGTCTTGAGCGGCCCACCGCGCGCCACACCGCCTGGCCGGCCCTGGACGTGGCCGAGCAGGACGAGGCGCTCGTGGTTCGCGCCGAAGTCCCGGGCTGCGACCCCGAAGACATCGAGATTTCCGTCTCGGGCAACACGCTGACCATCAGTGGTCAGAAGAAGGAGCGCAAAGAAGAGAAGGACAAGGGCTACTACCACGTGGAAAGCGTCTCGGGCAAGTTCCGCCGCGAGGTGAACCTGCCGACCGACGTGGACAACTCGAAGGTGGAGGCGACGTACAAGAACGGCGTCCTGTCCATCCATCTGCCCAAGGCCGAGATCAGTAAGGCCGTGAAGGTCCAGATCAACAACTAAGCATCCGTTCGTTGTGAAATGACGCAGAGCCGCCTGTGCCCACCCCGCATAGGCGGCCTGCCGCTTTCCATCGACGCCCCCTTCTCACCCTTCAAACGCTTGAACCCTGATACCCTCTGACCCTTTGGCCTCCCATCTCCGGTCTGATTCTCTTGACCTCCATCATCGATGCTTCACCAAGAAGAAAAGTACCGCCCATCTTCAATTCCCCGCTACAATATCATGAAACATGTGCGTTTGACTGGGATCATAGAGGTAGACGGCCCATGGCAAGAGATTTGACCATCCAGACGATCCGGCAGGCGCAGGCCGGGAGTATGCAGAGTCTGTCGGCGGTGGCCGAACAGGTCCGGCCGAAGGTCTATACCTATATCTACCGTCTCACCCTGGACTACCATCTAGCCCAAGATCTTACGCAGGAGACGATCCTGGAGATGATCAAAGCCCTTCCTCAGCTTGAGGTGCCTCGTGTCAGTGGTTTCTGGGGCTGGGTGCACCGCACGGCCCTCGGCAAGGTGCAGCACCATTTTCGGCCCCAGGGGGCCCGACGCCTGGCAAAGAAAACGACCTCCAACAGGTCCACGCTGGAGTCCCGTACTGCCGATTGTGGCAACGCCATGGATGCCATCATTCGCGAAGAGAGCAGGAATGTGGTGCTGGGCGCCATGAAGGCCATCGAATTCAAGTACCGCAATGTTCTGGTCCTGCGCTGTTTCGATAACCTGTCCTATGGCCAGATTGCTGGGATCCTGGGCGGTAGTGAACTCAAGGCCCGACTGCTGTTCTTCCGGGCCAAGCACTCTCTGAAGGGTCAACTGGAACGACGCGGCTTCAAGCGTGAATCTCTGCTGGCCGCCCTGACGATGTACGCCGGCTTGACCGCGGGCACCGGAGAAAAAGCGGTCGCCGGCGAAGTGGTTCTGGCCAGTTCCCTGGAAACGGGGTTGGGCTCTGGCTTGGCAGGCCTGCTGACTGTCAGAACGGCGATCGCCGCGGCGTGCGTATTGATCGTTGCCGGCTTTGCGGCCAGTAGGATCAGACCCGCATCCCCTGAGGCAGCTAGGGAGGAATACTACAGCACGCTGTATACCCACCTGTATCCCCTGTTGGATCACGAGGAATTTGCGGCACCATCCCGCGTGATCGATGCCAACGATCCCGATCGAGACGGATTTCTGCTGGTGGAGCAGACCTTTCCTGAGTCACCGCGGCAACGACTCCAAACGGATCAAATCACTATCGATCTGGCGAACCAGTTGCGTATGGGCCCCGCATTGCCCAAAGACCATTGGATCGAACTCGGCTTTGACGGACCGATTCGGGACGGTTCCGGGCCTGATCTGCTACTGAGGGTGCAGGGTTGCCGCAGCCTTATTCGCGTTCTTGTGACGGACGGCGCCGGTAGGGTGCACGAGCTGCGCCGGCCCCAGTGTCTGCGGCGGGGGGTCTGCAGGAGAGAGCACGTCCTCGACTTCGATCTGAACGGACTGGATCTGCCCTTCGAGCCGTGTGGGGTGCGGGTGTTGGGAGCTATCGACTGGGGACCCTTCGGCGGCATTCGATTCTATTCAGCGCGGGCACGCATCCAGGAGTAGGGCCGGGTCCCTGTGCCCGCCCATATGATCGACCGGAGAGAGGGCGGGCGCGGGGACCGGCCCCCACTTTCTCTGAAACAAATCTCTTTTTGCGGGATGATCAGAAGTAGTCGCAGTCATTGTCTTGGCGGAAGGAGAATACTGATGGCGTTCAAAAGACTCACCACGGCTTGGATTGTGCCCTTGCTCTGGGCGGGATGTTCTCAGGCAGGTGCGGAACCGTTTGCCAAAGGACCGTATCTTGGGCAGGCTCCGCCGGGAGGTACGGCCCAGGTCTTTGCCTCCGGATTGATCTGCGACACACGATCGCACATGGGAGAAGCCCACGGGCACTTCTCGGCCGATGGCAACATCTTCTGTTTTGACCGGCGTGGGTATGTCTATATCACCGAGAACACGGACCAGGGCTGGACGGCGCCGCAGCGAATACAGAGTGTTCCCTGGAGGACTTGGTCATGCTGCCTGTCTTCAGATGCCAACAGCATCTACTTCATGTACAGCGATGACCCGGCGAAACGCTACCATCCGTTGCGCTGCGAACGAACGTCTGATGGATGGTCAGATCCGCAGGAAGTGGGACCCATCTTCAACTACTCGGGAGCCTATGCTGGATTCTCATTGGCGGACAATAACAATATCTACCTCTTTCGTTCCAAGCCAAAGGGCGGCGGCCCCGGAGGCGGGATCTTTCTCGCTCCGTATGAGAACGACACCTGGCCTCGACTCGTCAAGCTCCCCCAGGTGGGCACCTTTCCAGGCATTGCCCCGGATGAGTCGTTTATGGTATTCACCGCCATTCGACCGGGCGGACTGGGCGCCACGGACCTGTACCTGACCCTGCATATGCCCGATGGCACGTGGTCCGAACCTCGGAACATGGGCCGTCGGATCAATTCTGCGTATTACGAATTCGGGGCTCGAATCTCGCCGGACAAGAAGTACATGTTCTTCACCCGCAGTAACGGGTGGTACGAGAATGCGGATCGCGACACGTCCGACATTCTCTGGGTGCAGCTCAAGGAACATCTACCCGAATCCCACAGATAGCCCGAGGGAGTATCAAGCGAGTGACAAGGAGATCTGTTATGAAACAGATGACGACAAGAATTGTTTGGCTCGTGGCTTGTTTAGGAGTCGGCACTGTTGGCTTGTGCGCAGAACCCTTTGCCAAGGGGCCCTATTTGGGACAGACCCAGCCCGGTTCTACGGCCCAGGTCTTTGCTCCCGGACTCATCTGTCACAGCGAACCACGCTGGTGGGAAGCCAACGGGACGTTCTCTGCGGATGGCAACACCTTTTGTTTTCAACGAGTCAGTGGTATTTTCATCACAGAAAACACGGACCAGGGCTGGACAACTCCTGAGCTTATAAAAAGTATTCCAGCGAATACGTATTCGCCCTGGTCGGCCTGTCTGTCTCCGGATGCCAATAGTATCTTCTTTACGAGAGCCTTGGTGAAACCGTTGTCCAAACGCAATCTATATCGTTGCAATCGAACCGCACGTGGATGGGACAAGCCGCAGGAACTCGGACCGCCACTCAGTTCTTCGGACAAGGACATTTCATGCTCGATAGCAGCGAATAGTAATATCTACCTCTGTTCCGGACGCCAGAGGTGGGAAGAAGGAAGCTGGATATGGGTCGTTCCTTCTGTGGGCAATACATGGACCCGGGCCGCACGTATCATTTTGGATTACGGACCCCTACGAACGTGCTCTCCAGGGATTGCCCCGGATGAGTCATTTATCGTGTTCTACTCTATTAAACCGGGAGCACGGGGCGGAACGGAAACGAACCTGTACCTAACCTTGCGACGGCCCGATGGGTCCTGGACCAAACCCCGGAATATGGGGCCTCGAATTAATTCCGGGTATTATGAACACGGACCGAGAATCTCACCGGACAAGAAATACCTGTTCTTCAACCGCAGCAACGGCTGGGATCCGAGGATCGACAGCGTGCATTCGGATATCTGCTGGTTGGAACTCAAGGAATATCTACCCGAATCCCATCGATAGCCTGAAGGCATAGTGCACGGGCAAAGGGCCCCTATGAATAGGAGATCTGTTATGAAGCAGATAACGGAGAACATTGTTTGGCTCGCAGCCTTTTTAGGGATTGGTTCCATCCAGGTATTGGCAGAGCCCTTTGCCACGGGACCGTACCTGGGACAAACCCCGCCCGGATCCACGGCTCAGGTCTTTGCCCCGGGACTGATCTGTAATACCGGAAAACACCCATGGGAAGCCAACGGGACTTTCTCTGCGGATGGCAACACCTTTTGTTTTAACCGGCGTAGTGGTATTTTCATCACAGAAAACACGGAGCAGGGCTGGACAACTCCTGAGCTTATAAGAAGTATTCCAGCGAATACGTATCGGCCCTGGTTGGGCTGTCTGTCTCCGGATGCCAATAGTATTTTCTTTACGAGAGCCGGGATAAAACCGGTGTCCAAACGCAATCTATATCGCTGCATTCGAACGCCAAGTGGATGGGCCGAACCACAGCAACTTGGACCGCCAGTTAGCTCTCCGTCCCCCGAACTTACCTGCTCTATAACAGCGAATAATAATATCTACTTCATGCGTGGAGATCCCGGCCGCGGAATTTTTTATGCCCCTTATGAGAACAATACATGGCCCCGGATCATCAAACTCTCTGTGAGCGGGCACGATCCGGGAATTGCCCCGGATGAATCCTTTATGGTGATCGCCAACAAGGATGAACCGGGAGGGTATGGGCATCAAGACCTGTACCTGATCCTACGTTTGCCGGATGGAACCTGGTCCAAACCTCGGAATCTTGGCCCTAAGATTAATTCTACGTATATTGAATTCGGAGCGAGAATCTCCCCGGACAAGAAGTACCTGTTCTTCAACCGCAGCAACGGCTGGGATCCAAGGATCTACAGCGTGTGTTCGTATATCTACTGGGTTGAACTTAAGGAATATCTACCCGAATCCTATCGATAGTCTGAGGGAATATCAAGCGAGCGAAAAGGAGATCTGTTATGAAGCGGAGGACGAAGAACGTTGTTTGGCTTGTGGCTATCTTAGGAACTAACACCATTGGCCTGTGCACAGAACCGTTTGCCAAGGGACCTTACCTGGGACAAACCCCGCCCGGATCCACGGCTCAGGTCTTTGCCCCCGGACTCATCAGCGATACTCGGCCGAAAACGTGGGAGGCCTTTGGGACCTTCTCGGCAGATGGGAATACCTTTTGCTTTCATCAAAACAGGGGTGTCTTCATCACAGAAAACACAGACCAGGGCTGGACTGTGCCGAAGCGTATAGACGTTATTAGAGAGAATCAAAGGTCGGCTTGGTCGCCCTGTCTGTCTCCGGATGGCAATGCGATTTACTACAGTATCGGCAACCCACGCGTGGAAGGCCCCAGCGATCTGTTTCGTTGCAGTCGAACTGCGCGCGGATGGGCCATGCCGCAGAGACTGGGACCGCCACTTAGTTCTGGGTCCTGGGAGTTCACCTTCTCTCTGGCAGCGAATAACAATTTCTACCTCTCTTCCGGTCGCAAGGGCAAACACGAAAGCAACACGTTGTCGGTCGCCCCTTTTGTGGACAACACCTGGCCCCGGGCGAACCCTATCTCATTCAATCACCAGGCGGCCGATCCAGGCATTGCCCCGGACGAGTCCTTTATGGTATTCACCGCCAAGGATGTACCGGGAGGTTATGGGCATCGGGACCTGTATTTAACCCTGCGCTTGCCGGATGGTACCTGGTCCAAACCTCGCAATCTGGGCCCGCGCATTAACTCAACCTATATTGAACACGGCCCCAGAATCTCACCCGATAAGAAGTGCCTGTTTTTCACCCGTAGCGATGGCTGGGATCCAAGAAAACACAGCGCGGATATCTACTGGGTCGAACTCAAGGAGCATCTTCCCGAATCCCATAGATAGTCCAAAGGCATATCAAGCGAGTGAAAAGGAATGAGTCGGATGTTCAAATCAGAAACCACAAGAAGGCAAATAGACTCTCTCCTATTCATCCTCAGTCTTTCCTTAACAAGTGTAACATGCGCTTCAGATGAGGACTCATTCTGGCCCCAGTTTCATGGGCCGAATCGAGATAATATCTCCACGGAACAGGGACTCTTGAAGGAATGGCCCGTGAATGGCCCACCGCTAATATGGACGACCAGAGGGCTGGGACATGGATTCTCCAGCATCTCCATTGCCGATGGAATGATTTACACCGCCGGTAGCATTGGTAAGCACACAGTTATCATCGCCTTAAACTTAGACGGCAAAATTGTGTGGCAAGTGAAAAACGGCAAGTCCTGGACTGGAGCCCATCCCGGTTCCCGTGGGACCCCTACCATCGATGGCGACAGATTGTTTCATCAAAGTCCTCTTGGAAATCTTATCTGCCTGAATGCAAAAACCGGAGACATAATTTGGGAGTTCAACATTATTGAGGAATTCAAAAGCAAGGTTCCTCGATGGGCCTTATCTGAATCCTTATTGGTTGACGGCGATCATCTCATTTCATGTCCGGGCGGTCCGCAAACCTGTATGGTCGCGCTTGACAAAACCAATGGATCGGTTGTTTGGAAAGCGCCCAGTACAGGAGAATGGGCCGGCTATGCCTCTCCGGCTTTGTTTGAGTATGAGGGGCTGCGCATTATAACAACACTGACTGCCAAGAGTATGATCGGCGTGAATGCCGACACCGGTGAATTGCTATGGCGCGTCAAACACGAAACGTATTATGACGAAAACATAATGAAGCCCATTTTCCACGATGGAGAGGTCTTTATAAGTACCGTGGTGGTGGGCTCCGTCAAATGGAGAGTGAATGTCAAAGATGGCAAGGCCTCGCTCAAAGAAATATGGCGTACACAGCACCTCGACAGTCATCACGGTGGAGTCATCTTGGTCAATGAAAATCTCTATGGTTCGAGCACCGTCCGCAACAGTCTCGGGCGGGGTTTGTCCCAAGAATTGGTTTGTCTGGACTGGAAAACCGGCCGGATAAGATATGCGGATAAGTGTGCAAAAGTATCGCTCACATACGCCGATGGAATGTTCTACGCACTCAGCATAGACGGTGTTATGGGTCTTGTTCAACCCACGCCTATGGGACACAAGCTAGTCCGCCACTTCAAAATTCCCAAGGGCGGAAAAGGAAAGAGTTGGGCGCATCCCGTGGTCTGTGGCGGCAGGCTCTATATACGTCACGGCAGGTTCCTATATGCATACCGCTTAAGGTAGAAACCGGCCTTATTCTTGTCTATGTGTGGGCAGAACCGCACTGCAAAAAGGGAGACCGACTATGAAGCAGAGAGGATATGCTAAGCATTGGGTTCTGGCTATTGCTTGGTGGGCCAGCAGTACCGTATGTGCAGAGCCCTTTGCCAAGGGCCCGTACCTGGGACAAACCCCGCCCGGATCCACGGCTCAGGTCTTTGCCCCAGGACTGATCAGCGATACGCGCCCGGTAACAAGTGAGTGCGGGGGGACCTTCTCTGCGGATGGAAACGCGTTCTGCTTCACCCGTTGTTATATGCGTGGTTCTCGACTAATCGGGGGTGTTCATATCACAGAAAACTCTGACCAGGGCTGGACAGCACCGAAGCTCGTAGAAAGTATTAAAGAGAGCGGAATACCAGCCTGGGGACCCTGTCTGTCTCCGGATGCCAATAGTATTTACTTCACCTACGCCTTGGTGCAGCCGTTATCAAAACGCAATCTCTATCGTTGCGATCGAACAGCCCAGGGCTGGGGCGTACCACAGGTACTCGGACCACCGCTCAGTTCATGTCGAGAGTTAACCTGCTCGATAGCAATGAATAATAGTATTTACTTCGGTTCCGGACGCGAAGGGGGGCCCACAAAAAGTTTGATATGGTTTGCACCGTTTGTTAACAACACATGGCCCCGGGCCATCAATCATTCTGTGGTAGGGGGCGATCCCGGCATTGCTCCTGATGAATCATTTATGGTATTCACCGACCTGAATCTACCGGGAGGTTACGGAAAGCGGGACATCTATCTTGCCCTGCGTTTACCGGATGGCACCTGGTCCAAACCGCGAAATTTGGGCCCACGCATTAATTCGGCCTACTTTGAACATAGCCCAAGGATCTCTCCGGATAAAAAGTTCCTTTTCTTCACCCGTGCTAACGGTTGGGATCCAAGAAAACATAACGCGGATATCTACTGGGTTGCACTCAAGGAATACCTACCCGAATCCCACAGATAGGCTGAAGGCATGTCAAGCGAGTGAAAAGGAGATCTGTTATGGAGCAGATAATGAAGAACATTGTTTGGCTTGTGGCTTGTTGGGGAGTCGCTACTATTGGCTTGTGCGCCGAGCCCTTCGCCAAGGGACCGTACCTGGGACAAACCCCGCCTGGATCCACACCTCAGGTCTTTGCCCCAGGACTGATCTGCGATATCGGGGCGCACCAGGGGGAATCCCATGGGACCTTCTCGGCTGATGGCAACACCTTTTGTTTTTACCGGAATTTTTATGTTTATATCACCGAAAACACAGACCAAGGTTGGACAAGGCCCAAGCGTGTAAAGAGCATTCCATACAAGGTGTGTTCGCCCTGTCTGTCTCCTGATGCCAATAGTATCTACTTCAATCAAAGACTCTATCCGTCCAGACGCTGGAGTCCTCGTCGCTGCATGCGCACGTCCCAAGGATGGTCTTTGCCGCAGGAATTAGGACCACCCTTAACCGACTCGGGGGCCTCGGGTGGATTCTCTTTGGCAGCGGACAACAGTATCTACTTCCACAGCAACAAGATACCATACGGACGAAGCCCTTTTCTGGTTGCCCCTTTTGTGGACAACACCTGGGCCCAAGCTATAACGATCCGTTTGGAGGTGGGCAACATAAGAGGCCACAGTCCGGGAATTGCCCCGGATGCGTCCTTTATGGTGGTCTACTCCATTCAACCGGGAGCACCGGGCGGAACGGAAACGGACCTGTACCTCACCCTGCGACAGCCGAATGGGTCCTGGTCAGAACCTCGGGATATGGGCCCCAAGATTAACACGGGGTCTTTTGAATACCTTTCGAGAATCTCACCGGACAAGAAATACATGTTCTTCAGCCGCGGTAACGGGTGGGCGGAGAATTCGAGTCGCGACACGTGCGACATCTACTGGGTCGCACTCAAGGAATATCTACCCGAATCCTATCGATAGGCCAGCCGTAGGGACAGGTCCCCGTGCCTGTCCGTTCTCTATGCCGGGATAAGGGCAGCCACGGGGAGCCGCCCCTACGGAATATTTATGCCAGGAGACTTATAATGAAACAGACAACGAAAAAAATAGTCTGGTTTGTGGCTTTCTTAGGAATTAACACCATTGGCCTATGCACAGAACCGTTTGCCAAGGGACCTTACCTGGGACAAACCCCGCCCGGATCCACGGCCCAGGTCTTTGCCCCCGGACTGATCAGCGATACGCGGCCGCAAATGTGGGAATCCCACGGAACATTCTCTGCGGATGGAAACACATTTTGTTATCTACGTTGTCCTATCCGTCTTTCTCCCCGAGCCGGGGGTGTTTTCATCATAGAAAACACAAACCAGGGCTGGACAGCACCTGAGCTCATAGAAAGCATGGGAGAGTATTCGCCTTGGTCGCCCTGTCTGTCTCCGGATGCCAATAGCATCTACTTTGTGAAAACCTTACCGCAGCCCAAACGCGATCTATATCGCTGCGATCGGACGCCACAGGGCTGGGCCGTACCACAGGTACTCGGACCGCCGCTCAGTTCTCCATCCCCCGAGATTAGCTGCTCTATAGCCGCGAATAACAGTATCTACTTCGGTTCTATCCGCAAGGGGGGACCATTCGGAGGAATAAGCATTATATTCGCCGCCCCTTTTGTGGACAACACCTGGCCGCAGGTTACCTATATCTCTATGCACAACCAACAGGAGGGCCGTCCGGCCGATCCAGGCATTGCTCCGGATGAATCGTTTATGGTATTCACCGCCATAAATCTACCGGGAGGTTATGGGCATCGGGACATCTATCTAACCCTGCGTTTGCCGGATGGCACCTGGTCCAAACCTCGAAATCTGGGCCCTAAGATTAATTCTACCTACATTGAACAGAGCCCAAGGATCTCTCCGGACAAGAAGTACCTGTTCTTCACCCGCAGCGACGGCTGGGATCCAAGAAAATACAGCGCGGATATCTACTGGGTTGAACTCGGGGATTATTTGCCCGAATCCTATAGATAGCTTGAAGGCATATCAAGCGAGTGAGAAGGAGAGCTGTCATGAAACGGATAACGAGAACAATCGTTTGGCTCGCAGCCTTCTTGGGGATGGGTTCCATCGGCCTAGGCGCCGAACCGTTTGCCAAGGGACCTTACCTGGGACAGACCCCACCCGGATCCACGGCTCGGATCTTTGCGCCCGGACTGATCAGCGATAGGCGGCCGCATACTTCGGAAGCCTGGGGGACCTTCTCGGCGGATGGCAATACCTTTTGTTTTTGCCGGGGGAATATTTATATCACGGAAAACACGGATAAGGGCTGGACAGAGCCTAAGCGTATAAAAGGTATTCCAAAGATACCAGTGTGTTGTTATCTGTCTCCGGATGCCAATACGATCTACTTCAATTGCAGATACGATCCGACCAAAAACTACAGTCTTCATCGCTGCACGCGTACGCCCCAGGGATGGTCTTTGCCGCAAAAAATAGGACAACCCTTCAGCTCCTGGGGGCAACATGGCGGATTCACCGTGGCAGCGAATCACAGTATCTACTTTTGGAGCCGCAAGATACCAGCCGAACAATGCCATTTTATGGTTGCCCCTTTTATAGACAACACCTGGGCCCAACCTATACAGATCCCTGTGGAGCAGGGTAACCTATGGTGCTGTCATCCGGGCATTGCCCCGGATGAATCCTTTATCGTGTTCTACTCCATTGCACCGGGCGCACGAGGCGGAACACCAACGGACCTGTACCTAACCCTGCGCCGAGCCGATGGCACCTGGACCAAACCTCGGAATATGGGTCCTCGAATTAATTCCCGGCGGTATCATGAATGGGGAGCCAGTATCTCTCCGGACAAGAAATATTTGTTCTTCAACCGCTCGAACGGATGGGGTGGCAATTCCAATAGCGATAGCGCGGACATCTACTGGGTGGCACTCAAGGAGCATCTACCTGAAGCTTATAGATAACAATATGAAAACCGCGGCTTCCCTGGAGCAAATTCAGCCGCGCTAGCGGCATAAAACTATTCAGGAAAACAGCGGCTTCCTTTATCAACATGTAACTGCGATAGCAGTATTCAAAATGGTTAAAGAATATCCAATAATAAAGTGTCAAATCTTTAATCAGGATTTGACACCAACCTACTTCATCATTGGATGTGCGTGGTAATCTAAACAATACTTGGACGAAAAAACGAAAGGAGACTACTAAGATGCTTAAAAATAAAATTTATTGGATTGGAACCTTGGTTTGGGTGATCAGTGTACCCGTCTCAGCCAGCCCCTTTGCCAAAGGCCCTTACCTGGGACAAACGCCCCCCGGCCCGATTGCCCAGGTCTTTGCCCCCGGACTGATCAGCGATACGCGCCCGAATACGTATGAATGCAATGGAACATTCTCCGCGGATGGCAACACCTTTTGTTATCGCAAACGACGCACTATTTATATCACAGAAAACACCAAACAGGGCTGGACAGTACCGAAGCTCGTAGAAAGCATCGAAAAGAGTGAACTTGTGGCTTGGGGCCCCTGTTTGTCTCCGGATGCCAATAGCATTTACTTTACCTACGCCAATGTGAACCCCATATCCAAACGTAATATCTATCGTTGCGATCGAACAACCCACGGTTGGACCATGCCTTTGGCGCTTGGCCCCCCACTCAGTTCATCGTATAAAGAATATACTTGTTGCATCGCTGCGAACAACAGTATTTACTTTGGCTCCGCACGCAAGGGAGATTCATGGGGACCAAGTCTCATATGGGTCGCCCCTTATGCAAACAACACCTGGCAGCCGGCTACTCATATCTCTTTGCACAATCAACAAGATGGCAGTCTCAGTGATCCAGGCATTGCCCCGGATGAATCGTTTATGGTATTCACCGCCTTAAACCTACCGGGAGGTTATGGGAAACGGGATCTGTACCTAACTCTGCGCTTGCCGGATGGTAGCTGGTCCAAATTTCGAAATCTTGGCCCGCGTATTAATTCGAGCTACTTTGAACACAGCCCGAGGATCTCTCCGGACAAGAAGTACCTGTTCTTCACACGCAGCACCGGCTGGGGTCCCAGAGACAGTGCGGATATCTACTGGGTGGCACTCAAGGAGCATTTGCCCGAAACCCATAGATAGCCTGAAGGGACGCCAAGCGAGTGAACAGGAGATCTGTCATGAAGCAGATAACGAAGAACATTGTTTGGCTTGTGGCTTGTTGGGGAGTCGCTACTATTGGCATGTGCGCCGAGCCCTTTGCCAAGGGACCGTACCTGGGACAAACCCCGCCTGGATCCACACCTCAGGTCTTTGCCCCGGGACTTATCAGCGATACGCGGCCCCACCAATTGGAGCTCTGGGGGAATTTCTCGACTGATGGCAATACCTTTTGCTTTAACCGGAACGGGTATGTTTTCATCACGGAAAACACGGATCAGGGCTGGGCAAAGCCTAGGCGCGCAAGGAGTGTTCCATCAGCGACAACGTATAGCTCTGTGTCTCCGGATGCCAATAGTATCTACTTCAATTACTGTTACAATTACCGCAAAAATTCATCCAAACACTACAGTCGTCATCGCTGCATACGCACGTCCCAGGGGTGGTCTTCGCCGCAGAAACTACTGGAACCATCACTCGACTTTAGCGGTGCATTCTCTTTAGCGGCGAACAACAATTTCTACTTCGTGTCCGAGCCCTTTGGACCACACAAAAAGGGCGGTATATTTTGTGCCCCTTTTGTGGATAACACTTGGCCCCGGGTCGATCATACCTCCTTGAATCTCCCGGCGGCAGATCCGGGTATTGCCCCGGATGAGTCGTTTATGGTGGTCACCACCATGAATCAGCCGGGAGGGTATGGGCGGCGAGACCTGTACCTGACCCTGCATTTGCCGGATGGCACCTGGTCCACACCGAAGAATATGGGCCCTCGAATCAACTCGGCCTATTTTGAATACAGCCCTAGAATTTCACCTGACAAGAAGTACCTCTTCTTCACCCGCGCGGACGGATGGGCTGGCTATGGCGGCCCTGGAGATACAGGTGATATCTACTGGGTAGCACTCAAGGAGTATCTCCCCGAATCCCATCGCTAGGCTGACGGCATATCAACCGAGCACATAGGAGGTCTGCTATGAAGCGGACAAAGAATCAGATTGTGACGCTCATGGTTTTCGTGGGGATTGGCGTCATCCAGGCGTTCGCAGAACCCTTTGCCAAGGGGCCTTACCTGGGACAGACCCCGCCCGGCTCCACGGCTCGGATCTTTGCCCCCGGACTGATCAGCGATAGGCAGCCACATACGTGGGAAGCCTGGGGGACCTTCTCGGCGGATGGCAACACCTTTTGTTTTTGCGACGGGCATATTCAGATCACAGAAAACACGGATCAGGGCTGGACAGCGCCTAAACGTGTAAAGGGTATTCCAGACATGTCGACGTGCTGCTATCTATCTCCGGATGCCAATACGATCTACGTCAATTGCAGATACGATCCGACCAAACACTACAGTTTTTATCGCTGCACGCGTACGTCCCAGGGATGGTCTTTGCCGCAGGAATTCGGACCACCCTTCAGCTCATGGAGGAAAGGTGTTGGATTCTCTGTGGCAGCGAATAACAGTATCTACTTCAACAGCAACAAGATAACAGACGGACAATGCCGTTTTATGGTTGCCCCTTTTGTAGACAACACCTGGGCCCAACCTACAAAGATCCCTGTGGAGCAGGGTAACTTATGGTGCTGCCATCCGGGCATTGCCCCGGATGAATCCTTTATCGTGTTCTACTCCATTGAACCGGGAGCACAAGGCGGAACACCAACGGACCTGTACCTTACCCTGCGAGGAGCCGATGGCACCTGGACCAAACCTCGGAATATGGGTCCTCGAATTAATTCCCGGCGGTATTATGAATGGGGAGCCAATATCTCACCGGACAAGAAGTACCTGTTCTTCACCCGCTCGAACGGGTGGGGTGGCAATTCTAATAGCAACAGCGCGGACATCTACTGGGTTGCACTCAAAGACTATCTGCCTGAATCCTACAGATAGCCTGTAGGGACAACGGAGCCCTATGAAAAGGAGACCTGTTATGAAGCAGATGAAGAATCAGATGGTGACGCTCATGGTCTTCTTGGGGATTGGTTCCATCCAGGCATCAGCAGAGCCTTTCGCCAAGGGACCTTACCTGGGACAAACCCCGCCCGGATCCACTGCTCAGGTCTTTGCTCCAGGACTGATCAGCGATATTCGGCCGCAAACGTGGGAGTCCTGTGCGACCTTCTCTGCGGATGGAAACACATTTTGTTTTCTGCGAGTCGGGGGCTTCTTCATCACAGAAAACACCAGCCAGGGCTGGACAGCGCCTAAGCTCATAAAAAGTATTAGAGCCAATCAACCGGCAGCTTGGGGGCCCAGTCTGTCTGCGGATGCCAATAGCATCTACTTCACCAGAGCCGTGGGCCCGGTGTCCAAGTGCAATATGTATCGCTGCAATCGAACAGCACGTGGATGGGCCAAACCGCAGGCACTCGGACCGCCACTAAGTTCCCCGGCCTATGAAGTTACCTGCTCTATAGCCGCGAACAACAGTATGTATTTCGGTTCCAAACGCAAGTATAACAAAATTCGGATATGGTTCGCCCCTTTTGTGGACAACACCTGGGCCCGGGCTGAACAGATATTTTTGGATCACCCCCACGCAGGCGATCCAGGCATTGCCCCGGATGAGTCCTTTATGGTATTCACCTCCATAAATCTACCGGGAGGTTATGGACACCGGGACATCTATCTAACCCTGCGCTTGCCGGATGGAACTTGGTCCAAACCGCGCAATCTGGGCCCGCGGATTAACTCCACCTACGTTGAACATAGCCCAAGGATCTCTCCGGACAAGAAGTACCTGTTCTTCACCCGCAGTAACGGCTGGGATCCAAGAAAACACAGCGCGGATATCTACTGGGTTGCACTCAAGGAATATCTTACAGAAACCAAAACCCGATAGACAGCAAGGGCGGCCGATACCTGTGCCAAGTGAAACGTGGCGATGGGTATGAACGTGTGCAGTGCGTCAATCTGGATGTCGAACCTGCCGGGCTTGGCGGCGTAGGCAATAGCTGACAGTTATGACAATTGGACTCTTGCCGGGAGGTTGAGACCGCTATGGCAAAGCTACAGGTGGTATTCTACAGCATGTATGGGCACGTCCATCGGCTGGCTCAGGCCGTCGCCGAGGGAGCAGGCGAGATTCCGGATACACAGGTCCAGTTGCTCCAGGTGCCCGAACTGATCCCTGACGAAAAGTTGGAGAAAGCGGGTGCCGCCCAGGCGCGGGCGGCTTTTGCCGACGTGCCCATCGCGGCGCCGGCGCAACTGGCCGAGGCGGACGCCATTATCTTCGGGACCCCCACCCGTTTCGGGAACATGTGCGCCCAGATGCGCAATTTCCTCGACCAGACCACACAACTCTGGCTCAACGGCGCTCTGGTCGGCAAGGTGGGCAGCGTGTTTGTCAGCACGGCCAGTCAGCATGGGGGCCAGGAGACGACGATTACGAGCTTCCACACGACGTTGCTCCATCACGGCATGATCATCGTTGGGGTCCCCTACGCCGAGCCGCGCCTGCTGAATATGGACGAGATCAGTGGAGGCACCCCCTACGGCGCCTCGACGCTGGCCAAGGGCGACGGGTCCCGCCTGCCCTCAGAGAACGAACTGGCCATCGGGCGGTTCCAGGGCCGCCACGTCGCCGAGATCACCCAGCGTTTGGTCGGCTCGTGACGTGGGACCCTGAAGCCGTGTGTTGCCACGTGCCACGGCGCGCTATCAGACATAGCCACCGAAGGCGATGACAGCACCCAGGGCGACTGCTGCAAGCGTCGTGGAGGCGAGAACCCACTTCTGCGCCCGGGTGGTAGGTGGGGCGCCCCGACGCCTCTGGCAGCGGAGGGCTACGAGCAGGGCAAACGCCAGTAAGAGCATGAGCTTCATCTTCTCATCCTTTCATCTCGATAGGGTGTCTGTTCGTCTGACCAGGCGACCTTCAACGTGAAGGTGGCTTTTCGTCAAGTAGTGCTCCCCCAGCGCCGTCTTGCGACAGACGAACGAGAAAAAGTGGTGGGATGCCTCTGCTGAACCATTGCAATGGGATGGCTGGTTTTCGTATGATGGAGGTTACGGCGTGTGCCGGGTCGCAGAGGAGACTCCCGTCTGGCAGAGTGCAACGGAGGGTAGAGAGCATGATCAAGTTTGCCTGTTCGAATTGCAGCAAATCGATCCGCGTCGACGACAAGTATGCGGGCAAGAAGGGCAAGTGTCCCAAGTGCGGCTCCGCGCTGGTCGTGCCGGAGCGATCGACCCTCATCGAGTTCCACTGTGACGGATGCGGCGCCAAGATCAAGGTCCCGGAACGCCACGCGGGCAAGAAGGGCAAGTGCCCCAAGTGCCAGGCGCCCATTGTGGTGCCGGCGTTGGCCGAAGCGCCCGTCGAGCCGGAGATCGCGCCTGAGCCTGAAGCGCCGATTGCGCCGGAGATCCCGCCCGAACCGGATCTGTTCGATGAGCCGGCCGCAGACGAAGAACTCTACGAAGAGCCAGCGCCGGCGCCGCGCCCGGCGGCCGGTCTGGATCGGCGCCTGGTGATTGCCCTTATCGGCGTCGTGGTCGTCGCGATCGTGGCCACCATTGGCTTGGTGATCTTCTTACGCTCCGGGGCATCGGAACCAACGGTCGCGCCGAGCCCGCGCCGCCAGACCGCCGGGACCGAGGCGCCGCCCGCGCCGGCTCCCGCCGAGGAGACGACTGTCGAGGAAGCGCCTGTTGAGTCTCCCGTAACGCCGGTAGCGAATGGTGCGGCGACGCTGCAATTTGCCCCGCGCCCGGGCGAGAAGCAGACCCGGCGCGTGACCACGCGTGCGGCTATCTCCGCCGAGCAGATGGGCCAGCAGCAGGAAGTGGTGAGTACGCAGTCTTTGACGGTCGATCTCGAAGCCAGAGAGGCGAATCCCGACGGGACGATCCCCGTCAGAGTCACACTGGCGCAGATCCAGGTGAAGACGGAGATAGGGGGTGTACTGCAGGGCGAGTATGATTCAGCCAAACCCGATAGCGAGGGCGCCTTGATGGCGCGGTTCTACGTGCCTTTCGTCGGGAAGCGCTTTACGATCGGCGTGTCCCGTCAGGGCGAGATCATCGACTCGGGCCTGGACGAGTTGTTTCTGGCCGCGGCGGTCGATCTCATGGAAACCGAAGACGACATGATGCGCGAGCAACTCAAGGACCGAGCTGCGGCTGCCATTGAAAAGCAGGACCAGCGTTTGGGCTCGCGTCGGGAGCGCACCATGGGGCTGAAGAAGCAATTGGAGGCGTTTCCTTTCATCAATCGCGAAAAGGTCCGCAGTGTCCTGGACCACCTGATCGCGGCGCTGCCGGCCGAACCGGTCCAGAGCGGCGCCGCCTGGAGCGGGGCAGTCTCCGTCCGAGGCACCGTGCCCCTCGACATGCTCGGCACCTATACCGTGACCGCTCTCGATGAGGCGTCCTGCACGATCGAGGCGCAGGCCGAGCGGAGCGCCGACGAGGAACCCGTCATCCAACAGATGACCAACATGACCATCAGCCACAAACTGGCCGGCTCGTCACAGGTGCAACTGGTCATCGATCGCCAAACAGGCTGGCTGCGCCGCAAGGAGCAGAAGACCACACTGGCCGGCAAGACCCTGATGGTCCCCGCCACCGGCCAAGGTCCACAAGCCGCCACCGAAGTCGCCATGGAGATCACCACCACCGTTTCGCCTGTTGAATGACCCAGGCGCCTTGCGGACTTGGGGCCAGTTGACGTTGTCTTCGAGCATGTTGTCCACTTGCAGCCTTGGCGCTTGAAGTCTTTGAGGGGGATGCGGCCGAGGTGAGATAGGGACTGACAGGATTCTTACCTGCCCGTCCCTGCCTTTCTGCGGTTCGGTGGAGGGGCCTATGGCTTGACGGCGCGGTTGTAGATCCGCACGTCGTCGATCAGGCCGGAGAAGAAGGTGCCGGCGGTCGTATCCTTTCCGCAGCCGATGTTCAGGCCACCGACACAATCCCCTAGACCCCCGGCCTGGGTGTCACTGGCTACCGCAGCGTCATCCACATAAAGACTTCTGTTCGCGCCGTCCCAAACCAGGCCGATACGATGCCAACTCTCATCGGCGATGATTGCGTCTGAGCACAGCGTGCATTTGTCTCGACCGGTGCCTTCCAGTTCGGTCATCAGCCAGCCGTTCATGGGGTCGGTACACAGCCAGTCCACGCCGCCATCGACTTGCGACAGGATCGCCTGCCCCGGAGCGCCGCCCTTGACCCAGGCCAGGACGCTGAACGGACCGTCCGATGGACTCAGAACATGGCCTGTCTCGATGAAGGTACTCCCATCCAGTTCGAGAGCGCCATCGATCATGCCGGTATACGGATGCCAGAGGGCAGTACCCGTCAAGGTGCCATGGTGGGCACCCGCACTGTCCTGGGCGACAATGCCCTCCATCTCGTCCAGGGCCCAGTGTGTGATCAGCGTCGGGTCTCCCGGCTCCAGATAGTCGGTTAAAACGAGCAGGTCCTTGACGTCCACATAGCCGTCGCCTACAGGTAGTGGGGCAATATCACAGAGCGTACGGTGTGTGTGCCAGTCGTTAGTCATGATGGACATGTCGCCAGCACCAATGACTCCATCGGCATCAAAGTCAACAATCGGCGTGAACGTCACTTCCCAGAAGTCGCCTGCACCGTATCCGCCCCAGCCCAGAGAGGCTCTGAAGCATAAGGCAGAGCCATCGGGGGACAGCGCCGGGGCAAAGAACTGGTTCCACTGGCCCGCGGGAGGGTTGAAGCCGAGCTTCACAGCGGGTCCCCAGTCATCATCTACGGATTTGCGGGTCGTTGCCCAAATGTTTGACAATCCTCGGCAAAAGACGAGAGTCAGGCCATCGGTAGAGATACTTGGAGCCCACGCCCCACCGGAACCGTTGACATTGGCCCCAAGATTCACCGGACCACTCCACGGATTATCCTTTGTGGCCCGTGTCGCCATCCATATATTGCTTTTACTACCTGTGCCATACCCACCGACGCGAGTGGAATTGAAGTACAGGGAAAGACCATCGGCCGAGATATCCGGGCCCCAACTGTCATCTGCGCCCTCTGGTGGGTAATCTTCAGTCGAGCCAACCGGTGGGTCCAGCTTCACCGGGCTGCTCCAGGGAGCGTCTTTGGACGGCCGGGTGCACACGCGCACAATATAGTCGTCCCAGGTCCCGAAATAGAGCTCCAGGCCGTCGCTCGAGATGCTCGGCTCAATTTCGCCTCCTGAACTATTGACGTTTGGCCCCAGATTGACAGGCTCTTGCCAGGGACTATTGAGGGTTTCTCGTTGGGCCATGTATATGTCGCCACTGCCAAATCCGTCAGGCCGGCCCCACACCGCAAAGTACAACTGTAGCCCATCATGTGAGAAGTCGCACTCTTGCACATTATAAGCGTCATTGATCATCGGCCCGAGATTGGTCGGTTCGCTCATGATAATCTCTGCATTTGCACTCCCGGCGCCAGCGGCCAAAACCCATAGAATAGCTCCAACCCACACTAATCTCATTCTGTCGTCACCTTGCCATTTCATAGTTCTGCCCTTTCCAAGAGGTCACTGCTGCCTTCGCAGAGGACGCCGACAATGGATTACTACATCGCTTGCGGCTTCACCGCGCGGTTGTAGAACCTATCCCATTCGGCTTCGCTCAGAACAGGCTCTGACCGGAGCCGAACGGACGCGCACGTCATCGACTACTGAACATCGGTACCGTCGTTGACATCCGCTCTTGTTTCCACGATATGCTCGACCAGGACGATCAGGTCCTCAACGTCGACATTGCCGTCACCCCATGGCATCGGGCCAATGTCACACAATAGTTCGTCCGTACCCCAGGAATCAACCATGATGCCGACGTCCACACCGTCCACGTTTCCATCGTCGTTGAGGTCAACAATGGGTATAATGGGGGCCTGCCAGATGTCATCCATCCCTAATCCAAATGGCCGGTCGCAACTGAAATAGAGTGTCGAGCCATCTGCAGAGGTAGTACCGCACCACTCCCAGCCTTCTGTGTTGATAAGGGCACCTGCGTTTACGGGGTCCGACCAACTATCGTCCTTCGTTGCGCGTCGAGTGAACCATATATCATCATTGCCGAATCCATCTGGTCGGGGTGAACCAGGCCACCAGTCGTTGAACAAAAGCAAAAGGCCGTCGCTTGAGATCATAGGCATCGCCTGACGAGTCCAACTATTGACCACAGGTCCAAGATTGACGGGGTCTTCCCAAGGAGCCTCTTTTGTTTCACGTTTCGTCACGTAGATTTCAGACTGAGGTTCATCACCGAATCGATAGGCGGCGAAATACAACTCTAATCCATCTCCTGATAGGCTTGGATCGCCCGCCATGAATCCGTTGGCCAGTGTTAGGTTAAGCCTCACAGGCTGCTCCCATGCGGCATCTTTATCAGCCCGCTTTGTCATCCAGATGCTGAGGATGTAGATGTCTGAACCGGTACCATTTTCGAAACGCTCGAAGTAGAGCTCCAATTCATCCGCAGAAATGGATGGGTGAAATTCGCCGACTTCACTGTTGACAACGGGGCCTAAATTCTCTGCGGGACCCCATGGATCATCTGTCGTTGGCCGAGTGGATAACCATATGTCATCCATGGCTTCGTCATATCCGCCTGGACGGTCTGAGGCGAAGTAAAGCGACAGACCATCGGCGGAGATACACACAGTTTGCTCAAAAACGTCGGCGTTAATCATCGGTCCCAGATTTGTGGGCTCACCAAAGGTGAAATCCGCCTTCGCACTTCCACCGCCAAGCACCACGGCGGCCACAAATCCAACGAACATCAATCTCATTTTGCAACTGCCTGTCCATTTCATGGTTTTTGTCCTTTCCAAAAGGTCATTATTGCCTTCTGAGAATAAACACGGGGGAAATCAGCGAGCTTGCGCGAAATCCTGGATTTTCTTCGGGTTTGCGGGTACGTTTTTGACAGGCAGATGCTTGCTGCACAAGCTTCTGGAGGCCGCCAGTGGGCGGTGAAGCATGAGAGACAAAGACTACACGGACATGGGGGGAACGGGCCAGGCATTCCTGACCACGCATTGGTCTGTCATCGAAGCGGTCGGCTCGGATGACGAAGATAGGGATCGCGCTCTCATCGGCCTGCTGCTAAATCAGTACTGGCGGCCGGTCTACTGCTTTCTGCGACGAAAGGGCTATGGCAACGAAGAAGCGAAAGACTTGACCCAGGGCTTTTTGCATGAGGCGGTCTTACGAAGACACCTTCCGGAGAAGGCTGATCCGGCCAAAGGGCGCTTTCGCTCGTTCCTCCTGATCGCTTTGAATCATTATCTCAGTGACGTCAGAGATGCACAGACCGCCCGAAAGCGGATCCCCAAGGAGAAACTCGTTTCGCTTGACTTCGGCGACTCCTCCGATTTTGGCGCATCGCTCGCTGCCGCCAGTCCGGAGGATTGCTTCAACACCGCGTGGATATCCGTCCTCCTGGAACGGGCCCTGAAGCGTGTGGAAGCCCAGTGCCACGAGGATGGCAAGACCGCTCACTGGTACGTGTTCCGTGATCGGGTCCTGCAGCCGATCATGAATCGAGGCGAGCTCCCTTCGTTGAAAGAGATCTGCGCCACGCATGGCATCGATAGCGAGACCATCGCGTCCAACATGATCGTAGCGGTGAAGCGGCGTCTCCAGAGAGCAATGTGGGATCAACTGCGCCGTTCGGTCACCTCGGAAGCGCTGGTGGACGGCGAAATGGAGGAATTGAGGCGATTCTTTCCGAAAATCGCGCAGGGACTCTGACAGTTCCCGTATCTACTCTGGGTATCACGAGCAGTGGATCGGTCCTGCATGAAACCATAGGAACGATATGGGCAAGAAGGACATACATCAGCTCGATCTGGATCAGTTGGCTCATCTGTTCCACGTCGCCACAGATAGTCAAGCCGAGTCAGACGCTCGGGATCCAAGGTCTGAACCTGCTGCTTCGGACAAAACCCCGGAGAAACCTGAGGCACTCACCTTGACGCAATCCCTGCATGCGCCCATCGAGCATGTGGGCAGCTGGGTTGGCCCCTTCCGACTTGTGAGCGTCCTGGGCGAGGGCGGTATGGGGATCGTGTACCTGGCCGATCAGACTGTCCCCATCCGGCGCCGAGTCGCGCTCAAGGTAATCAAACCTGGGATGGATTCAGCGCGGATCGTAGCCCGGTTCGAGGCGGAGCGCCAGGCCCTGGCTCTCCTGGACCATCCTAACATTGCGCAAGTGCACAGCGCCGGTACGACTGACAACGGCCGACCTTACTTCGTCATGGAGTACGTAAAAGGACTGCCCATTACGGCGTATTGTGACCATCACAAACTCGCTATTGAAGAGCGGCTCAGGCTCTTCCAGAAGGTCTGTCAAGCTGTGCAGCACGCCCATCAGAAGGGCATCATCCACCGCGACATCAAACCGTCGAATATTCTTGTCTCGACCGAGAATGATCAGTCCGCGCCCAAGATCATCGATTTCGGCGTGGCCAAGGCTATCAGCCAACCCTTGACCGAGCGGACCCTGTTCACTGAGGACAGCCAGCTTATCGGTACGCCGGAGTATATGAGCCCCGAGCAGGCCGATATGGCCAACGAAGACATCGATACACGTTCCGACGTTTATTCTCTCGGCGTATTGTTGTACGAACTGGTCACCGGCATCCTGCCGTTCGACACAGCTACGCTTCGCGAAGGGGGTCTCGACCACCTCCGCCAGGTCATCCGCGAAACGGACCCCAAGACGCCGAGTACACGACTGACGAAGCTGGGCGCCGAGGCCAAGAAGGTGGCCGAGAGCCGCTGCACGGAAGTGACAACGCTGGCCAAACGTCTCCGCCGAGAGCTCGAATGGATTCCACTGAAGGCCATGCGCAAGGACCGGGCCGAGCGCTATCGCTCGGTCTCGGAGCTTGCAGACGACATAGACAACTACTTGGCCGGCGCGCCCCTGATTGCTGGCCCGCTGACCACGGTATATCGGCTGAGGAAACTCGTCCGCCGCAACCGGGTATTGGTCATTGGCATCGCGGCCCTCATAGCCGTGCTCGCAGCCGGCGTTGCTGTTTCGACCCTGTTTGCCCTTCAGGCCAGGCGACAGGCGAGAATCTCAGAGGCGTATGGCCGCTTTCTGCGGGATGACCTTCTTACCTCGGTCAGTCCGAGCAGGCGCAAAGGTCGAGATGTAACCATCCGCTCGTTTCTCGACACCGCCTCGGAGAATCTTGATAACAGGTTCAAGAACGAGCCGCTGGTCGAAGCGCCTCTCCGCGCCACCATCGGCGGGACATATCGCATGCTTGGTGAATTTGAGGCCGCGGAGCCACACCTCGAGCGTGCGTTCCAGATATATCAGGAACAACTTGGTGCCGAAGATCCAAAGACGCTGTCGTCCTTGGAAGACCTTGCTTGGCTCAGGTTGGATAAGGGGCGACACACGGAAGCTGCGGAATTGCTAGAGAAAGGCTTGTCAACTGCCCGGCGTGCATTGGGCCCCGATACGCTACGATTCGTCAATGCGCTGGGCTGCGCCTACAAGGATCTGGGACGCTATGACGAGGCCGAGCAGTTGTTCCTTAAGAGCATTGCCATGGCACGCCGTGTGCATGGCGACAAGAGTGGAACGACCCTTATGATGGTGGGTAATCTTGGGCAAGTATATGAGGCCAAAGGAGATTTTGGCCAAGCCGAGCGGCAGTATCGCGAAGTGCTGGACATGCGCAATTGGGGCGACGAGAACATATGGACCCTGTTGCACAAGAGCTTCCTTGCTCGCGTGTATATGAAACAGAACCGATATGACGAGGCGGAGACGCTGTATCGAGAAGTTCTGCCGATACAGCGCCGTATAGACGGTGACAGACAACTTCGCACACTGTGGTCGGTGAGCGGACTGGCTCAAGTATGTACCCATCAGGGCAAGTATGATGAGGCTAATGATCTATTCATTGAGGCACTGACGGGTCTCCAAAGCATCCGGGGTAACGAACATCAAGAAACGGTAGGTTGCATGAACGGCTTAGCCGAGTTGTATGTGAAACAGGAACTCTACGACAAAGCCGAGCCGCTACTGGAGACGGTGTTGGAAATCAACCAGCGGAAACTCGGCCCCAATCACGCCCGTACCATCGACTCCTTGAAGCAGTTGGTGAACCTCTACGAATCCTGGAACAAACCCGAGGAAGCCGCCCAATACCGCAGCAAACTCCCCAAAGAGGAAGAGACAGCCAGCGTCGATTGACTATCCCACCTCAGGTGGTCTTCATGCCGATGATCTTGTCGATTCGTTTGGCCAGGTCGGTTAGGTAGGTCTCGTCGCCGCTGCGGAGCTCGGTGGTTAGGTAGCCCTGGCGATTGAAGTCTTTCAGGTCGATGCGGGCGATCCGGTAGTGTGTGAGAATAAGGGCTGGCCGCCTCTTGAGCGGACGCGGGTGCCAATTTGGCAGCCAGACCATCCTTCCGGGCGCCGGAGGGCCCTCTACGCCCGCTCAAGCGGGGTGTTTTGTGATTCTTTAACTTTGGCACGCTTTTTGCACATAGACTCTGTAGGACACCCGTGTCCACCACGCACGGGTGGCCCGCCGCTCTTGGCCGACTCTTGGGCCGGCCCGTGACAACCGAGTCGAGACCGACTTTCCCCCGCGCCCTCTCCACACCCATTACCCCTTCACAGTCTTCAAACGCTTCCACCCTCATCACCGTTTCCATCTATCCCGGAAGGAGGATTTTATGACCCCTCAAGTATGTCGCAAGTGCATCTACGCCGTCGGTCAGGCGGGCCAGGCGATGATGAACATGATCGCCTGCTGGGCGCCCATGCTGACCTGTGTCAACAGCGCCGAGGCGCCGGGGCGGTTGCGCCAGGTCCTCTCCAATAGCACATGCCGCAACTTCCGCGCGCGGCGCGAGCCGGCCTACTGGACCAAACCCCCGACGCCCGCCGACGATACCGTTCGCTACATCGGTCTGACCAAGGGCTACTTCGCCACCGTGGACGCCGCCGACTACGAGTGGCTCAGTCAATACAAGTGGACCGCCCTGGTGACCGGCTCGAAGGTCTATGCCATCCGTTCCGAAAAGGGCAAGACGATCCTGATGCACCGCGAGATCATGAACGCTCCCGATGACAGAGTGGTCGACCACATCGATGGCAATGGGACGAACAACCGTCGGGCCAATCTGAGGCTCTGCACCCGCGCCCAGAACCTCTACAACAGCAAACCCCGCGCCGCCCGCTCGCAATACAAGGGTGTCCGTTACGACAAGCGGAAGCAGAAGTGGACCGCCGAGATCACCTATCTAGGCAAGAACCACTACCTCGGCTCCTTCAACAACGAAATCGAAGCCGCCCAAGCCTACGACCCCCAGGCCCGCGAATTCTTCGGCGAATTCGCCCACCTAAACTTCCCCGAAGAAATCGACCCGGCGCCCATCCCAAGTGACCCGTAACCGGACAAAACCCAGGGCTGACGACCTTCTGAGCCGCCAGCCCTGGTGTATTCGCCAAGCAAGTACTGCGTCCTACGGTGTGACCGCGCGGTTATAGAGGCGGACGTCGTCGATCAGGCCGGAGAAGAAGGTGCTGGGGTCCATACTCTCGCCACAACCGATATTGAGGCCGCCGCTACATGCCGCCAGACCGCTTTGCATGTCTTCTGCTACCAGGACATCATCCACATAGAGGGTTCTGGCCATGCCGTCCCATACGAGCCCAACACGATGCCAGTTACCGTCCGTGATGAGACATTCTGAAACCAGTGGCGGTATGGGTGTTCGGCCGGCAGGCGGTGACAACTCCGTCATGAGGGTCCCGGCCACGGGATCAGCCATCAACCAGTTTGTGCCGTCGACTTGCGAGATCAGCACTTGGCCCGGGGCACCGCCCTTGATCCATGCCAGAACGCTGAATGCGCCATCTGAAGGATTGAGGCCACGCTCAGTGACGATGTGGTCATCCACCCCGTCGAATCCAAGGGCACCATCCACGATACCGTCCTCGGACTCCCAAACTGGCTCGCCAACCAGGGTGCCGTCGTTGGCGCCGGCACTGTCGTAGGCGATGTCGCCCTCCATTTCGTCCAGAGCCCAGTGGGCAATAAGGGTTCCGTCAACTACATCCTTGCCGATGTAATCTGCCAGGACGATCAGGTCCTGAACATCAACGATGCCGTCCCCCCAGGGCATTGGCCCGATATCACAGAGCGGTGCATCCTGCCCCAAGCACTCTGCCATGGTCAGGACCTCTCGGCCGCCTACTTTGCCATCGCCGTCGAAATCTACAACCGGGAGGATCGATGTCTGCCAGAAGTCGGAGTCACCTCCGTATCCATCAGGACGGCTAGAGACAAAGTAGAACGTACGACCATCAGCCGAGACACACGCTGTCCAATCTGACCAGCCCGTGTTAACGGGAGGTCCAAGAAGGACCGGGGACTGCCACTGATCCTCTCGTGTAGCACGCCTCGTCATCCAAATGTTCATGCTGCCCGAAGACCCCGGCGGTCTTGCTGAACTGAAGAACAGTATCAGTCCATCAGGCGATACAACAGGACCTTGGTCTCCGTATGATGCGTTTCCGTAGAAGCTGTTGACGGTTGAGCCAAGATTCATCGCGGGCCCCCAAGGGTCGGAGGTCGCTGCCCTCGTGCTGACGTAGAGGTCTGGATTTCCCGAACGGGCAGACTCGAAGTACAGTTCCAACCCGTCGGCCGTAATGCTCGGGCCCCCATCCCAGCCTGTGCTGTTGACCATTGGACCAAGGCTCTCCGCTGGGCCCCAAGGCTCCGCGAGACTGTTCCGCCTGGTTACTACAATGTCCGTGTTTCCCCAGGGCCCACTGGCGAAATAGAGTTCCAGACCGCCTGCTGAGAGAAACGGAGTCCACTGATTCTGCCTCGAATTGAGGACATCTCCAAGGTTTACGGGCGCATCCCAGTCCTCGTCCTTCGCTTGCCTTGTTGCCACCCAGAGGTCAAAATCCTGGTAACCGCCTGGTGACCGGTTGGAAGCAAAGAACAGGGACAACTCGTCGGCCGAGATACATGCTGTGAAGTCGCTGTGAGAGCAATTAACTAGCGGCCCCAAATTCACAGGTTCGCCGAACGTGAAATCCGCATTCGCACGACTGCCGCCAACCAGCCCAAGAGCGCCAACCAGCACGATCAATGATAGGCTGGTTCCTTTGGTATCTGACCATGTCATTTCACACCATCCCTTCTGCCCGTAGGGCAATGAAATACCTGCGTGACCCTGACAGTACGTCCATGGAATTCGGCTCACAGAATCCCGTAACTTCGAGGTCCGACCTATCTGTATGAACGCGAAACGAGATCGTTGCCGGACGATTTGACTACGACTTTTCTGTGATTTCTGATAGAATTCATATAACTTCCCATGTGCAGGAGGCTAGCGAATGGTGCCTGGCACTGCTGAACAAAAAACGCAACAGTTGGTTGCTTTGGCCAAGGACGGTGATCAGTCTGCCGTACGGCAGTTGTGTTGTGTCTATGGTGAGAGGGTACGTCGCATCGTACGCCTTCGTTTACCCGGGGAGTTGCGTTCCAAGCTCGAATCGGCGGACGTGGTCCAGGATGCCCTCATAGGTGCATTGGCCGGTCTGGGGGATTTTACGTGTGAAAGAGAGGGTGATTTCCTGCGCTGGTTGTCGAAAATCGCCGAAAACAAGCTGCGTGACAATGTTCGCAAGTTCCTTGCTGGCAAGCGCGACATCCGAAGAGAGGACCGGTTGAATGTCGATTGGTCCACAAGTGGCTCCGCCTTTGCCCGGACGCCAGGGCTGATTCAGACCACCACGCCAGGCACCATACTGGCTAAAAGTGAAGAACTCGATAGACTTGAGAGAGCAATTGACCAGTTGAAACCCGAATACAGGAAAGTGATTGTTCTCACCCGAATAGAAGAACTCTCGCATGAGGAAGCGGGGAATCAGCTGGGTAAGAGTCCTGACGCGGTGCGAAAGCTTCTTTGCCGTGCGATGGTAGCACTGGCCCGAGTCTATGAGGGGATGTGATGGCTGAACTCGTGGATGACCATCAGGAGGACATCCTTGAGCAAGCGGGGCAACGTTTTGTCGAGGCGCAACTGCGTGGCCAAGAGCCCGACATTGAGCAATTCGCTCAGGACTATCCTCAGTTCGAGCAGCAGGTCAGACGGAGACTGCAGAATCTGAAGGAAGTTGACGCCTTACTAACGAGTCTGACACGAGCCGAGGAAAGTGACTTCGAGGCTACAGTTGCATCAAACGACCTGGTTGGCCAGCAGTTTGGCGCCTTCCAGATCACTGAGGTCATCGGCCGTGGGGGTATGGGGGTCGTCTACAAAGCCCATGACACCAAGCTGGACCGGGTAGTGGCCGTCAAGGCGATGCCGGCCCATCTGCTCGGAGACGCTACGGCCCAGGCACGTTTCAGACGCGAGGCCAAGGTCATGGCGTCATTGAGTCATCCGAATATCGCCGTGATCTATGATATGATCGAGCAGGACGAAGGCTCCGGTTATCTGATTCTTGAGTACATTCCTGGCGAGACGCTGGCTGAACGCATAGCCCGCGAACCCCTCAGATTGGAAGAAACCCTCTCAATCGGCCGGCAAGTCGCCGAGGCCGTCTCCGCCGCTCACGAAAGAGGCGTCACCCATCGTGACCTCAAGCCAGGCAATATCAAGATCACACCTGACGACAGAGTCAAGGTGCTGGACTTTGGTCTGGCCAAGGCCTCCGGTGGGCCGAATACCGATACAGATGCTACTGTCACGCAACCAGGCCGAGTAATCGGCACGCCGGCTTATATGAGCCCGGAACAAGCCCGTGGCAAACCGACCGACCACCATACGGACGTCTGGTCATTCGGTTGTATCATGTACGAGATGCTGACCAGCCATCTTCCGTTCGAAGGCGAAACGGCGACCGACACCATCGCACGTATTCTTGAACGTGAGCCGGACTGGGACGTGCTGCCGGAGACGACTCCGATGAAGATGCGTGTTCTGCTGCGTTGCTGTCTGGAGAAGGATCGGGACAAGCGGCTTGTGAACATCGCAAATGCAGCCATCGAGATTAGCGAAGCACTCAGCGTGCCGGCGAACGTGCCACCAGCGACGACGTCCTCCGTCTCACGTGAGACGCAGACGGCTGCCAAGGCGCGGTTACGAAGAGTCGCGATGATGGTTGCCACGATTCTCATAATCCTCGTAGCCGCTCTTGTGGTACAGTTCATCCGAAAACCCGGGACTCCGCTTCCTTCAGAGAAGATACGGTTGGTAGTTCTTCCGTTTGAGAATCTGGGACCTGCCGAGGATGAGTACTTCACTGACGGTATCACGGACGCGATCACCGCGCGCTTAGCCGGGATACACGGATTGGGTGTCATCTCGCGTCATAGTGCCATGCAGTATAAGAATATCACGAAAAGTCCAGAGGTGATCGGTGCTGAACTCAGCGTTGGTTTCATTCTGGAAGGCACTGTCCAGCGAGAGCAGCCGTCGGACCCAAACAGCAGAGTCAGAATCATCCCTCAATTGATCAGGACTTCGGACGACACGCACATATGGGCGCAGACATATGACAATGACATGAGCGATATCTTCCGGATGCAGTCAGACTTGGCAGAAGAGGTAGCACGCGCACTCGATATTGCACTGCTTGAGCCGAAACGGCAGACATCCACTGCCAAGCCGACCGAAATCATGGAGGCATACGACTATTACCTGCGGGGCAACGAATACTGGCATCGAAGCCAACTCGAAGACGACAGCAGGGTCGCTATTCGAATGTATGAGAAGGCCGTGGAACTGGACCCTGAATTTGCGGTGGCCTATACCCAGCTCGCAAAGGCTCATGTGCGTATATATTGGTACCATTATGAGCGCAGTGAAGAACGCTTGGGCATGGCAAAGCAAGCAATCGATAAGGCGCTACAACTAGATCCGGATATACCTGAAGTACATCTGGCTCTGGGGTATTATTACTACCAGGGTCATCTAAACTATGACCGTGCCCTGGAACAATTCGCCATAGCGCAGAGGAACCAGCCGAATAACAGCGAGGTGCTGAGCTACATTGGCTATGTTCAAAGACGGCAGGGGAAATTCGAGAAGGCACTGGCGAATCTCAGGAAGGCCCACGAACTCGATCCCCTCTTCTGGAGTCTGGCCGAGAATATCGCGATCACCTATAGGCAACTGCGCGAGTATGAAGAGGCTGAGCGATACTATAATCGGGCCATCTCACTGAGCCCTGACCTGCTACAGCCCTACTTGGGGAAGGGTTGGCTCTACGTACTCTGGCAGGGTGACACGCAAAAGGCGTGGGCAGTATTTGAGCAGGCGCTGGACAACGCTCGTTTCTTAGAGCGGCAAGATCGGGTCCTCAGATTCGTATTGCTTCACGTCTTCGAGAAAAACTACCCGGAGGCATTGGCACAGCTCTCTTCGTGGAAGCTTGAAGCCATCGATGACCAATTGTACTTCATTCCCAGGGCCCAACTCTATGCTCAGGTCTATGGTTTAATGGGAAACGGGAAACTGGAAGCAGACTACTACGCGTCCGCGTGCTCTAGTTTAGAAGGGAAAGTCAAAGATCAGCCCGAAGATGCTCGCCTCCACAGCGCCCTGGGTATCGCCTATGCCGGTCTCGGCCGCAAGAAAGACGCCGTCAACGAAGGAAAACTGGGGGTCGAGCTGCGTCCGGTGACCAAAGAGGCTTGGCGAGGCTTCTATCGCGTCATGGATTTAGCGCGAATCTACGCAATGGTTGGTGAATTCGATGCGGCCATCGACCGGATCGAGTTTCTGCTGTCTATCCCTGGCGAGCTGTCGATTCCCCTACTTCAACTTGATCCGGTCTGGGACCCCTTGCGCAACCACCCCCGTTTCACGAAGCTCGTACGAGCCGGAGAATGACCCGAACAGATCGAACAGTGCCGCGTGAAGCTCTCCGCAGCAGAGGACGTAGTAGAATGCGACCGATGCCCTCCGCCCTAGGTGGTGGGCATGGCGATGATCTTGTCGATTCGTTTGGCCAAGTCGGTTAGGTAGGTTTCGTCGCCGGCGCTTAGTTCGGTGGTTAGGTAGCCTTTATAGCCTATTTCGGCCAGGGCCTTTCTCACCTGGGGCCAGTTGACGTCGCCTTCCAGGAGGTTGGTCCATTTGTAGCCTTGGCGTTTGAAGTCTTTTAGGTGGATGCGGGCGATGCGCTTGCCCAGGGTGCGGATCCAGTCCTGGGAGTAGCCGAAGAGGATGACGTTGCCGATATCGAAATAGGCCTTGAGCCAGGGGCTGTCGAACTGATCGACGTAGCGGGCGAACTCCAGGGGGCTGAGCAGGAACTTGTTCCAGACGTTCTCGACGGCGATGGTGACGCCCAGTTCGCTGGCCAGGGGCAAGAGCTTGCGGATATTCTTCTGGGAATTCTCGTAGGCCTGACCATAGCTGACGGTCTCGCTGACGACGGCCGGGACGAGGAGGACGACGTTGGCGCCCATGGCCTGGGCGCTGCGCAGGGCGGTTTCGACGCCGGCGGTGCCCTTGGCGACCACGTCGGGACGCGGATCGGACAGGGGGGCGCCCCAGCCGCCATAGGTGACCGAATGGATGGGGACGCTCGCCTGGCGGGCCTGGATACCGAGCAGCTTGGCGGCGGCCAGGTCGGCGACGGGTCGCGCTTCGACGCCCTGGAACCCACAGCGCTTGGCCAGGGCGAACTTATCAGGGTCCGAAAGCGTCTTGGGGAGCATGGTGTATTGAATGGATTTGAGCAGGGCGGACTTAGAGGCCTGCGCGCCGGCGGGAGCGGGATCGCCGAGCAGAGCGGTGGTGGCGGCTACGGTGGCCATGGACTTTAGAAAATCTCGACGTCCGGTAATGACTGGCTTCATCAGTGTATCTCCTCTATTTGACCTATTGGGTTCACAACTGGCACATTGAAAAACGCATTATCAGACCTGATATCCGCTCTGGTCGCTGCGAAGGGCGTCACGGCGTACTCCGGCTCGAAGCGGTGAATTATGGGCTTTTCAGTCTTGATATTTGTGCATTTGTCTGGTCTTTTTATCGGCTCGTCCCATAAAAGGATAAAGTTTTTTAGTTTTTATTGCCGAATACTAAATAAGGGTTATCATCCGGCCCATCAATGTTAATAACTGGGTTTTTCCAGCTAGTCGCCGGCGGTTGTCGGCTCATGGACGGCATTCAAGGTCAACATCGGAGATGAAGATGCGAACAATAGCGGTTGTGAATCAGAAGGGCGGTTGCGGCAAGACCACGGTTTCTATCAATCTGGCCAGCGCCCTGGCGGAATTGGACAAGAAGGTCCTGCTCGTGGATATGGACCCGCAGTCGCACTGTGCGGTGGGGCTGGCGGTGCCGGAGGAGCAGATCGAGCAGAGCATCTACGATGTGCTGATTAGTAAGAGTCGGAACGAGCCGATGCGGCTGACCGAGATTCTTTGGCAGATTGGCGAGCGACTGGAGCTGGCCCCGGCCAGTATCGATCTGTCGGCCTTCGAGCAGCAGATGGCGGGGATTCCCGAGCGGGAACGCTGCCTGCAAAATGTGCTGGATGCGGTGCAGGATGACTATGACTTCGCGGTGATCGATTGTCCACCCGCCGTGAGCCTGCTGACGTTCAACGCGCTCCGCGCGGCCAGCGATGTCCTCGTTCCCGTCGAGACCGGATACTTTGCCTTGCATGGTCTGAGCAAGCAACTCGAAACGTTGAGCATCCTCTGCAAGCGCTGCCAGCAGGAGGTCTCGGTTCGGGTCCTGGCCAGCATGTACGACATTCGCACCAAGATGGCCCGCGAGATTCTCGCCGAACTTCGCTCCCACTTCGCCGATTGCATGTTCAAAACTGTGGTGAATTTCAACACCAAGATCAAAGAGGCGGCGAGTTTTGGCCAGCCGATCAACGAGTATGACCCGGCGAGCAAGGGGCAGCAGGATTTCCGGGCGTTGGCTCAGGAAGTGATCGGCAAGGAGGAGCATCAGCAGACCAAGAGCAAGCGTCTGGTGGATTCGCTGGCCGAGCAGCTTGATTCGATCGGCGCCAGCGCCACAGAGTTGCTGAAGACGACGACTCCCGAGGTCCCGGCGACGCCGGTGTCGGCGGAAGCGCCGGTGGTCGAAGAGGCAGTGACACAGCCGGCGCCCGCGGCGCCGGTGTTGGTGGCCGAAGCGCCCGTCGAGCCCTCCGTCGAGACGGCCCCGACGACCGATATGAAACTCTCCGGTTACTACGGCGTCAACCAGATCAATGACGCGGTGGTTTTCGTGACACTCTACCCCCGCGCGACGCACGTGCAATTGGCGGGGGACTTCAACGGTTGGCAGCCGACGGCCACGCCCATGGATCGCGTCGGCGACAGCGGCGTCTGGCAGGCCAAGATGAAGTTGCCCGAAGGCACCTATCGCTATCGGCTGGTCGTCGACGGGCAGTGGCAGCAGGATCCGTACAACGAACGCACCGAAATGAATCCCTTCGGCGAGCTGAACTCGTTGGTAGAGATCCATTAGATGCGGCGGGCGTCTGCCGGCCCTGGGGTGACCTTCGGGGTGGGACTGCGCCGGGTACGCAAAAAAAGACGTGAAAGCGGGATTTTGTTCTTGACAAAAAGTCCCATAAGCGTATAGTAAGACCCATAATTAGTGCTTATTCGTATTGTGTTCAAACGGTGCGGGGTTTGACAGGGTACGAGGCATGGATGCTTTGCGTGCGCCAACTAAAGGGAGTGTCATCCCCGCTCACATCAAGACGGCTGGTCTGTCGGCTAGGACGCTGGTAGATCAGGACTCATTTCGTCTCTTGAGCGTGTCCCTCCACGAGGGATGCAGGTGGTCTCGGTGTTGCACGAGCAGACCAGCTTCGCGATTCTCATATGGTTGGGCTACCGGATGCTCGGGGTGCATTTCCGCATCAGATGACAGTACGCCTATTTTGGAGATAGGTGTGCCTGTTGGGCGAGGAGGGCCAAGCCAGCAGAACTAGAAGTGGGCCCCGGTTGCGCTTCGACCCGGGCCAAGAATAGGCAACTCACAACGACGCGTGGAGGGTGATCCGCACGTGTGAGGCCGAGGGAGGTGCGCTCTCTCGGCAGGAGGACGGTCTAATGTGGCGCCGAGACAGTGGATAGGTCGCGAAACGGCCCGCAGCCATTCGGAAAACACCGGGAGGGTGTTCCGTCAGTGTTGCTTGGGGAGATGCTCGCGCGCTCGGAGAAGGGATAAGGACATGTTGCGCAAACGTGGCGAATCAAGGCAGAGAATGCAACGCTCATTATAGAGATGTGAAGGTGAGTGTAACGGGGGTTTGCGCCGGATAAGGAAATCGCAGGGATACGGTTAAGGAGAACTGACATGAGAAGGTTAATGGCAGCATTGATTCCCGTGGTGGCGGCATGCGTCGTCGCCTCCGGCCAGACCAGTGTGCAACAGCACGTCAACCCCGTGCAGAGCCAAAACGTGGTCGGCGGCGGCAACGCCAATTCGAACTCTGACGCCGTGGCGGTGGCCTCGGGCGGTGCTTCGGACAGCGTCTCCATCTCCGAAGGCGGCATCGGCTGGAGTGACAGCGACTCGGCGGCAACGCTGTTCTATGCACCCACGAGTATCTCGAACTACAAGAGCCGGACCGCCCCGTTGACGACGTATCCTCCTTATCTGCCTATGTGGCAACACGGCGGCTGGGGCACCATCAAGGCCTATTTCGCCAACGGTCCGACCGCCCACGATCGGGTGTACGAGCGGACCGTCGATCCCAGCAACGATATCGACGTCAGGGAGATCAAAGGGATCTTGCGATCGCTGCCTCACAGCGGCGCCCTGGAGGCGATCGGCGGCCTCTTCAATAGCGTCGGCCGGCTGTTCGGCGGCCCCGACAAGTCTCATCACGGCCGCGGCTTCGACATCGCCAACTCGTTCATTCGCGATCGTCGCCCGGACGGTAAGCCGTTGCTGGTGTTCATCGACAGCTACGTCGACCCGATCCTGTTGGAAAAGGAAGGCTATGCCTACGTCGGACGGGTGAGCCTGGAGGGCAACGTCAAGCGCAACTGGGACCATGTCTACAACGCGGCGGTGGCCGAGGCGTTGCCCTGGGATGTTGATGTCCTCCTGATCGCCGGCGGCATGAAGGGCGTCAGCGTCGGTACGACCACCAGCACCAGCGGCGGGGGCGGTTACAGCCAGACCAACTACTCGCTGTCGCTGCTGCCCGGCAAGACCACGGGCATCACCGAAGCCAAAGGTGAAGCTGTCCTCAGCGCTACCGGTTACCGGTTCTGCCCGGAGATGGTCGCCCGCAAGCGGATTCCGGAATCGCTCTACGATCGTATTCGTCGCCGGGTCACGACAGTGGCCGCAGCGCCGCAGGGTCAGCCGAAGGCCGCACCCGTGGCTGCGAGAAGCACAGCCACCACGAGTCCGGCCGCCACGGCGGTCGCCGTCAAAGCGGACGAATATGTCCCCGCCCCCAAGGCCGACAGCCGGAAGGCCGGCATCAACATCAGTAGCGAACTGTACAACAAGGTCTTCCAGAGCGGGCAGACCGTGAACAACGTTGTGATTCGATAGTGCCAATAACTTTTGGTGAACACGTGTGGATAGGACATGTGGTCAACGAGTCATGGGGAGGAGAAAGGAGGTGTTTCGGCCTTCAAGCTGGAAAGAGTGATGTAGGAGGTGTGTTGTGATCGCTGGCGCGTTGTCGGCGGTCCAAAAAAGGAGTGAACAACACGTAACAGAAGGAGTCTGAAAATGTCGAAAGTGATTACAGCTTCCATTATTTGTGCCCTGTTGATCGGCTCGAGCGCTTCTGCTGATCTGTTGAATTCGCAACTGACCACGATCACGGTGGGCAACGCGATCGACCTGCTCCGCGGCGAGCAGAATGCCGGCGCCAGCCAGAATCTCGTGGTCGACAACGCCCAGTGCGCCACGGGCATGTGCAACGGCTTCGCCGGCGAGACCTTCTTCGGAGCGATCGGTCAGGTTGGCAGTGCCCAAGGTCTCTGCGCCTTGGTCGGTCTGAACCAGACGGTGGCGTCCATTGGGCTGCAGAGCCAGAACGTCGGTGACGGCGTTGCCCCGAAGATGCAATTGCAGACCCTCGACATGATCGCCGGACAGGCGCTGGGTCGTGGCGAAGGCCAGGGCAGCGCCAATGGGCTGCAGACGATCGTTCTCTATGGCGATCAGAATGCCACCAACGCGGCCGGCGTCATGAACGAGTCGACCAGTGTTCTCGGCATGCAGACCGGGATGGTCAATGGTCAGCCCGGCTCGACCGCGCTGGTCACCAGCACGATGGGCGTGACGACCAGCCAGGAGCAGATCGCAATGTAATTCCCGCTCCGGGGTGTGTGAGTGGGTTGGCGGTATTCCTCGATATTGGGTCGGGGAGCCCTGAAATGGTCCCGCGAGGCCACGACAGGGCAGAGGGCCCCAGGGCTCCCCATTGCTTCGCTTAGTGTTGGGAAGCCGCCGGCAAACTCGACAGAGCAACAAAGTTTCTAAGAAAAGGAGTTCAGAGAAATGTACAAGGGATTAGCAGTCTCAGCAGTGCTTCTGCTCCTGCTATCATCCGCTTCCTCGGCCCAAGTCGCGCAACATCAAGGCTTTGGCATGGGTCAGAACAACGGAGCGATAGTCCTGGGAGATGGCGCCGCTGCCAATATCAATGCGTCGAACGTGGCAGTTGACCAGCTTGCCCTCGATGTCGGTTGCCACAGCGCGGGATACCAAAGTACCGTCGGGTCCATCTTTCAGGCCGCCGGCGCCGTTGGCATGTGCGGTTTGTTTGCCGTGGATCAGAGCGCCAGCGCTCAAGGTGGGCAATTCCAGGTGCCTGGAACGCCTGTTCAGGATCAGTACCTTTTGGCGGCGTTGCCTCAGAGCGTGATGAAGATCGGCGGTCAGGGTTCGGCGCTGGGTGCACAGACATTCGTCGGTGTCCAGACGCAATTGAGCTTCAACCCGTGGGGTGGAAGCGCAAACGTTCAAGGCCTCGGCGCCAGCGTTTATCAAGCGGTTGGTGGTGGTCCTGGTGGCGGCACAGCCGTTACCGGCTCGGCCAATATCAGCGCCGGCCAGAACTAGGCCGTGACACGGCTATGCCGGGCAAGAATCGGTAGCCAGGCCGGTCGGCCTTGTCGCACCGGCCTGGATACCGACATTGTTCCACCAAGGGCGATCGGAGATCGCCGGGAAGGCCAGGTTGTTGGAGGGGCCTCTCGATAGAGGCCCACTGACCCTGCCTTCAGTAGGGATGGATGCTCGGTTCTGCCTAACGAGCGACCACTTGTTTCTTGTCCACAGGACGAACTAAAAAGGCCCTCTGGTCAGGCTTGCCGTCGTAGACCGCCTTGATTCAGGCTCCTTTGAGAACACGGCGTGCCTGCATCAGAGGGCCTTATTCATTTCGACCTGATTCGCACAGTGACCGGTGGATGCTATCAAGCCAAGGGTGTGCTGTTGTCGCTGACTTGGCGTCGGCGATTGGCAAAGGATTGAACGGCACACCATAGAAGGAGCTTAGGATGTCGAAACGAATAGCGGTTTCCATGATTGTGGTGTTGTTGGTTGGCTCGGCCACCTGGGGCGGTATTCTCCAGGGGCAGGGGTTCGCCATTGGCACGGATAATATGATTCATTTGACTCAGGGTGATCAGAGCGGTCAATCGACCCAGAATCTGACAATTGACATGAGCCAGAGTTCCACAGGAACGGGTTTGGCCATGATCAGCTCGCACGCCTACGGTACCACTGGTCAGGGTGGAACTGCCTTGGGCGCTTTTGGCCTGATCGGCTTGGGGCAGTCGCACGTGGTCTCGGCCGGCGGCCTGGGCGGCCTGGTGATGCCCCTGGTCCCATCGGTTGGCAGCGGGGTGCTGCAGTTGGCCAAGGCGCGGCTCAATGCTATGGTGCTCACGGCCAACTAGACCGACTGAGCAGCCGGTGTTGTCAGTGCGACGCCTGATCGATGTGTCCGGATGATCCCCCGGGGCGAGTCATTGTCCATCGCCCCGGTCGGATGGGTCCTGGGGGCGCAAAACCATCCCGGCATGCTCGACAGCGCGGCGATGATCCCCCGCGGCATGGACGCTGGTCGTCTACGGCCGCAAGCCGGCCAATTGGCTTTTGTGCCCACCCTGACACTTGTCCTGGTGAGCCCAGCCAACCATCCGGCCCGGGAACGAGACGTTGGGCTCGTCGCGAAACCCACGTCTTCCGTTCAGGCCAGAGCCCATTCGACTTCCCGCAAGGCAGGCGCTTCGGCTTCGCCTCAGGATGACAATTCGGGGGGCACCCCTGCAGATTCACCCACAAACGTGAATCGCACCCCTCGGCCCTCGTTCTCGTGCGATTTCGCTTGACAGTAACCTCCCCCGGAACTACACTTGATCGTAAGGAAGGGAGTTCTCCCCTACGAGACAAACGAGTCGAGTGTTGTATATTCTGGAGGAGGATTACTGCAATGAAAGCGCGCGCGAATTCTGCACCTCTGGTCATCACCGCTGTTTTGCTGAGCCTGGCCATTTCCCCGAGAGCGGTGAACGCTGAAACGGTCTGGTTCTATGGGGCCCCGTTCGATCTGGCCATTCCGGCCGGCCCCGAGGAGACGAAGGGCTGGATGAGCGACGCCGTGCTCGAGGTCCCGGATCATTTCCTCATTGAGGACTTGGATGTCAGCGTGGGCCTGACGCACACGAGCGTCTTCGATTTACGTTTGTCGCTGACCAGTCCCGCCGGCACGACGGTACTCCTGAACAGCTACGATCCGTTCACGGGGTACTTTGAAGGCGAGAACTATCGGCAAACCGTCTTTGACGACGAGGCGACGGTCGCCATTGCCGATGCGGCGCCGCCCTTTGAGGGTCGGTTCCGGCCTATCGCCGGCTCGGCGCTATCAGCCTTCGACGGGGAAGACGCCTTCGGGACCTGGCGACTGCGGATCTACGATGCGCACGAATTTGACGCCGGTCGTCTAGAGGTGTTCGGGTTGACGATGACCACGCCGGAACCCGCCACCGCAGTGATTCTCCTCGTTGGGCTGACCCTCGCCGGATGCTCGGGATGCCGTCGCTCCTGAGGCTTCCAAAGGGCTCTATTGCGAGAGAGAAGCGTCTTTGTCGCGGACCGCCTGTTCCTGCTGCCGCCGGAACTCGGCGAGCTTCTGTCGCAGTCCCGCGTCCTGCAGCGCCAGGATTTGGACGGCCAGGATCGCGGCGTTCTTGGCGCCGGCCTTGCCCACGCCCATGGTGGCGACCGGGACGCCCGGCGGCATCTGGACGGTGCTGAGCAGCGCGTCCATACCGCCCAGGCCGGGCTCGCAGACCAGGGGCACGCCGATGACCGGTACGCCGGCCCGCGCCGCCAGGGCGCCGGCCAGATGGGCGGCCATGCCCGCCGCGGCGATGATTACCTGGATGCCTTTGGCCTGGGCTGTCGCGGCGAAGTCAGAGGCGATTTCCGGCGTGCGATGGGCCGAGATGATCCTGACGGTCGCTTCGATGCCGAAGTCACGAAGCTGGGCCACGCAGCTCTCCATGACCTTCAGATCACTATCGGAACCCATTACCACGGCCACGGGGGTCATTTTCTTAGATACCATTTGTGTTCTGCACCTCGCGAAATAGAATACGGATGGTTTGTTTGTCGGCCAGATCATAGCGACTTTGACTTGCGGATGCAAGAGAGTAGAGGGATCGGGATGACCATTCGAAAACCGATAGTGGCTGGGCAGTTCTACCCGGCCGATCGCGACGAAGCGCGGGCCGCTATCGGCGCGTGCCTGGAGGCGCCCGCCTCGGAGGCGGCCTTGCCTGAATCGATTGTCGCCGGTCTGGTGCCCCATGCCGGCTGGACCTTCAGCGGTCCCCTGGCGGCGATGGTCTTCGCGGCGATCCAGCGACGAAACGAGCAGGTCAAGACGTTCGTCGTCTGCGGCGCGGCGCATGGGTATCTGGGTCAGGAACCGGCGCTCGACGACAGCGAGGCCTGGGAGACCCCGCTCGGGCGGATCGAAGTCGATCAGACGTTGCGCGAGGCGCTTCTCAAACGCGAGGTGGTGACGACCGAACCGTCCGCCCATCGCCGCGAGCATAGTATTGAAGTCCAACTCCCGTTCATTCAGCATCTGTTTCCCGCCGCCCGGGTGGTGCCGATCATTGTGCCGGCGCGCGAGACCGCCGTGCCACTGGGGGACGCCCTGGGTGAACTAGCCTTGGAGGCCGATGACCCGATCGTGTGCATCGGCTCGACCGATTTGACTCATTATGGACCCCGTTATGGCTTTACTCCGGTCGGCGCCGGCGCCGATGGCCTGCGCTGGGCCCACGAAGTGAACGACGTAGCATTCCTCGATTGCGCTCTCGGGGTCGACCCAGAGGGGCTCCTGGCTCAGGCCCTCGAGAACGGCAGCGCCTGCGGGCCGGGCGCGGCAGCGACGGTGATCGCGGCGGCCCGTTGTCGCGGCGTCGACACCGGACGCTTGCTGGCGCACACCAACAGCAACGACATCATGCGTCAACAGATGGGCGCCAGCAGTCGCGACAGCGTCGGATACGCGGCGGTGGTGTTTTGACCGCCGGGAGGCGTTCGACGGAGTCGAGAGAGGGATCTTTCGTTGGGACGTCCGATAGTTATTCGGTTTTCCGTACAGTACTCGGTGCAGCGCAGTTTTTGTTTGACAGTGATGAGGTGATAAACTATCTATGCGGGACACGGGGCCGTTGTGTGCGCTAACTCAGCCGGAACACGATTTGGATGGAGAAGAGAAGAATGGAACATAAGATACTACTGAAAGAAAGTGACATACCGCGCCAATGGTACAACATCGCGGCCGATCTGCCCACGCCGATGCTGCCCCCTCTGGGACCGGACGGCAAGCCGGTGACGCCGGACATGTTGGCGCCCGTCTTTCCGATGAATCTGATCGAGCAGGAGGTCAGTACGGAGCGGTGGATCGACATCCCCGAAGAGATCCTGAACATTCTGTACCGATGGCGTCCAGCCCCGTTGCGCCGAGCGGTCTACCTGGAGAAGTACCTCAACACGCCGGCGCGGATTTACTACAAAGACGAGAGCACCAGCCCGCCAGGAAGTCACAAGCCCAACACCGCGGTCGCCCAGGCATGGTACAATCGTGAGTTTGGCATCAAGCGGCTGACCACCGAGACCGGCGCCGGGCAGTGGGGCAGCGCCCTGTCGTTCGCCTGCGCTTTGCTGGGTATGGAGTGCAAGGTCTTTATGGTGCGGATCAGCTTCGATCAGAAGCCGTTCCGCAAGCATATGATGGAGGTCTGGGGCGCCAACTGTGTGGCGAGCCCGAGTACGGAGACGAACGCCGGACGTAAGATCCTGGAAGAGATTCCCGATACGCCCGGTAGCTTGGGCATCGCGATCAGTGAGGCGGTCGAGCAGGCCGTCTCCGACCCGACGGGCCAGACGCGGTACGCGCTGGGTAGCGTGCTGAACCACGTGATGCTGCACCAGTCGATCATCGGTCTGGAGGCGAAGAAGCAGTTGGAAATGGCCGGCGAGAAGTTGCCGGATATCATCATCGGTTGTGCCGGCGGCGGTAGCAACTTTGCTGGCTTGGCGTTCCCCTTTACCGCTGACAAGATCAACGGCGCCGACATCCAGATCATTCCGGTCGAGCCGGCGGCGTGCCCGACCCTGACGCGGGCGCCCTTCCACTACGACTTCGGCGACACCGCCTGTACGACTCCGCTGCTGGCCATGCACACGCTGGGCCACGCGTTCATTCCGCCGCCCATTCACGCCGGCGGGCTGCGCTACCACGGCATGGCGCCGCTGGTCTGCCAGTGCGTGGTCGAGGGTCTGCACACACCGCGGTCATACCACCAGACCCTGTGTTATGAATCGGCGATGACCTGGGCCAAGACCGAGGGGACGATTTGTGCTCCGGAGACGAGCCACGCCATCGCCGCGGTGATCGACGAGGCCACGAAGGCGCGTGAAGAGGGCAAGGAAAAGGTCATCCTGTTCAACTACAGCGGTCACGGCCTGATGGACCTGACCGGCTACAATGCGTTCCTGTCCGGCAAGCTCACCGATTACGAGATGCCGGAGGAGGAACTCCAGCGGTACACGAAGGACCTGGACAACCTGCCTCCCGCCGAGCAGCGGAAGACGGGCAAGTGGTAGACCTTGACAGTGGGCGTCTGCCGTGAGTGAGTGAGAGTCAGTAAGGAGAGATCGAAATGAGGCAATTGGCGTTCTTGGCAGTTGTCCTGGTCGCGGCGGGAACGGCGCTGGCGCAGGATTGGGAAGGGGATCTGGTAGGCGCGGAGGCCACAGGGGATCTCCACGGCATGGTCGGCGTGACCTGGGACAGCCAGTACATCTGGCGCGGCTTCGAGGTCTTTGGCAGCACGAGCGCTACCCACATTCTGGGCGACGTGAATCTGTTTGACACCGGTTTCGGAATCAGCGCCGCCGGGCACTACGCCAACGGCAGCGGCTATGTGGACGGTACGAGATGGGACTACACGCTATACTACCAAAACGGCTTGTTTGCCGGTGAGCGCTTCGCCACGAACTATCGCGTGGGATGGGTCCTCTACGACTACACGGACACGCCGAGCGAATGGGCTGACCTTCAGGAAGGTCATCTGGTTCTCTCCTGGCCGAACATTCTCCCGGTGCCGGGCCTGTGTCCCAGCTACGTGGCGGCCAAGACTTGGCCCTCCGAAGGCGGATCGTCCCTGGGCGACAGCGCCTCCGGCTGGTTCCACATCTTTATGCTGGATTACGGCTTCACGGTTCCTGGCGTTCTGCCGGATATGCCGGAGCATCTGATCAAGCTGCATGGCGAAGTGGTCTACAACGATGGCGTCAATCCCTACGGGCGAAATATGGACAATGAAGTGTCCCACGCCGTCTTAGGAATCTCTACCGATTTGGAATTCGGCGAGAACATCACCGTGACGCCGGCTGTCTATTATCAGATGACGATGGAGACGATGCTCGAGTCATATAACAATGGTTCCGATGAACTCTGGGCCAGCGTCGGGCTGACCTACCAGTTCTAAGCATCTCTATTTTATCGCAAGCGACGGGCCGGCCGAAATGGTCGGCCCGTTTTTGTTTGTCCTCCCTCTCCCGGCGTCAGTGAACGACTCGCGCGTCCCGGCCGATCACCCTCCCTTGTCGCGTCCGAAGAAAAGGTGGGAAATCTGCCATCCGATTTGCAGCGACTCGGTTCCCGCGGCGTCCTTATGGCGCGTTAGCGGCGATTCAGCGAACGGGAGGGAAACGGTATGGCTTCTGTACCCGTGCGAGCGATTCAACTGGGGGTGTTGTTGACGGTCTGTGCCTGTCCGGCCACCGGCGGTGTGCCGCCGCTGTCGGAGCTGCTGGATCGGTACACGCAGGCGCTGGATTCAACCCAGAGCATGATCAGTCACTACGAGACCCGTTCGGTCAGCTCGGCCTACCTGCCCCCGCTGGGCCTGAACTATCGTGACGAGACGCTCTATGGACGCGGGCAACGCCGCACCGATGGTAAAGGCAGCATCTATCACCAGGCCTATCACTGGGGCTACGTCGTGGGCAAAGGCCCCGGCGTGCCAGAGGAGAAGGCCCGCTACTCCCTGGTCATTATGGCGCCGAACCTGCAGTACTCCAATGGCAAGACCACCCGGGGTCGCCAGCCGGATGGGGTGGTCCTGTACCAGACCTATTCAACGGTCGGCTGCGCCACTTTCATGGACGAGAGCGACGCCTTCTTCCTGGGGGAGTTGGGCACCGATTCACGTGTCGATATCAACCTCAGGAACGCCCGAACGATTTCGGTGCGTCCTCAGCCCGAGCGGATCAAGGGATCGGTCTGTTACGTGATCGAAGCCGATACGGCCTATGGCGACTACACCATCTGGCTCGATGCGGACCATGGCTATCAACCCGCCCGCATCGAGAGCTCGAGGGGACCGGACGACATCGTCAATGTCACAGCCAGCCAACCACCGCCGGAGAAGAAGCCGGAAGCAAGGGACACCGTCGTGATCGAAGACATCACCTTCAAGAAGGTCCAAGGTGTGTGGGTGCCCATCGCAGGTCGTGCGAGAAGGCATATCGAATGGCCCCAGCACCGCTTCTACACCAAGGACGACATCCACTTCAAGGTCACGCAGATCCTCCTGAACCCCAACCACGAAGCTCTACAATCGTTCGCCGACCCCATGAAGGACCCAACCCTCGACCCCGAACTAGTCAACAACACCAACGTCCGTCTGGGAAAAGACCGCCAACGCAGCACCTACCGCCACGGCCAACTCCTCGACCCCGCCGGAAACCCCCTCGACCTCCACAAACTGACCCTTCCCGCAAATTGAACGTCTCCGGTAGCTTCTTGCGGGTGTGACATGGTGGGATGAGTTTCAGACCATCCTACGAGACTTCACGACCTCCAGCACAGCGTCAAGCGGGAGACGCCGTGCAGAAGCATGAGAACAAAGGGAAGCTGTGACCGCCGGGGATGCCGCAAACCCTAATGACGAGGTCCATTTTGGCTTGCGAACGAGTGCTGGGTGATGTAGAGTCAGAGTGTCTTTAGGAGTGAAGCATGGCGGAAAAGGAAGCAAAGCTGCCGTTGCAAGAGGAGGGCAGAACAAACGAAACAACTGTCCCACCGGAGTTCTTCGGGCCCCTCTGGCCCAAGGCGAGCCACCCGGCTGGGAACACGCTTTTCCTTAATCACAAAGGAGGTCGAAGAGAAATGGATGCAATTAGTGCTGCCATCGTAGCGGCCCTCGCCAGTGGCGTGGGCGAAGCGGGCAAGAAGCTGGTTGTGGATACCTACGACGCGTTGAAGGGGGCCTTGCAGAGGAGATTCGGCGCCGATAGCAACGTCGCCGACGCGGTAGAACAGTTGGAGAAGAACCCGGATTCGGCGGGACGACAGACAACGTTGCAGGAAGAGGTCAACGCGGCGAAAGCACCCGATGACGCCGAACTCAAACAACTGGCCGTCTCATTGCTCAAGGCACTCAAAGACACGCCCGAAGGACAGGCGGCGATGAAGAAGTACGAGATCAATGCCGAGAAGATCGGTGTGGTGGGTGACAACGTACATATCGAAGGTGGACAACACTTCTGATCATGAGCGATATCGACAAGAGCAAGACTGGCGTGAAGGGCGATCACGCCCATATCGAAGGCGGAATACACATCTACGGCGGCGCCATTTCCCCTGGCGGCAAGCCTTTGCAGCGTCCGCCGCGTGTCGAGCATTTCACCGGGCGTCAGGACGAGCTGGCTCGACTGTTGGAGGACCTGCAGCCGGGTAAGGTTGTGACGCTCTGGGGGCCCGGCGGCATCGGCAAGAGCGCCCTGGCCGCCGAGGCTCTCTGGCGGCTGGCCCCAAACGATGAACCGCCGGAGCGGTTCCCCGACGGGATCATCTGCCATAACTTCTACAACCAACCCGAAGTCGACCTGGCCCTCGAGGCGATCGCCCGAGCGTACGGTCAGGAGCCCAAACCGACGCCGCGCGACGCCGCCCTGCGCGCGTTGGCCGGGCGAGGGGTGTTGCTGCTGCTCGACGGCGCCGAGGACGCCGACGACTTGTCAGCGGTACTGGAGGTGCGGGGCAACTGTGGTGTTCTGGTGACCAGCCGCAGTCGAAAAGACGTCGTCGAGGATCGGCAGGAGATGGCGCCGCTGGAGATCGATGAGGCGGTTGCTCTGCTGCAGGCTTGGGGTAAGGATCAGGCAGGCGATACCACGGCGGGCCGGGAGATCTGTACGCTGGTCGGCCGGTTGCCGCTGGCGGTGCGTCTGGCCGGACGCTACCTGGAGCAGACCGGAACCCCGGCGGCCGACTACCTGACCTGGCTGAAAGAAACGCCCCTGGAGGCCCTGGACCATGGGCAACGGCGACGGGACAGCGTGCCGCTGCTGCTGGCGCGCAGCCTGACGCGGGTGGGTGAAACGGCGGCGGAGGTACTGAGCATCGTGGGACTGCTGGCGTTGGCGCCGTTTGGGCGGGCGGTGCTGGCCGCGGCGCTGGGCAGGCAGGACAAGGCGTTGCGGGGCCCTCTCGATGCGCTGGTCAACTATGGTCTGCTTCTGCATCAGGACCAACAGTATGAAGTCAGTCACGCCTTGGTGCACACCTACGCGCAGGAGAAAGTCCCGCCCGAGGGCCAGACCGTACAACGGCTGGCGAGGTACTGCAACGAGTCTGCCCGCGCGCAATGTGAGCAGGGCCTGGAGGGATACCGCCGGCTGGACGGGGAACGGCCACATATCGTGAAGGTGCTCAAGAAGTGCATGGTGCTGAAGGCCTGGCAGGCGGCAAGGGACCTGGCCTGGGCCGTCGAGGACTATTTGGACGTTCAAGGTCATAGCACGGCCCGCTTGCTTGTCAGCCAGACAGGTTTGGACGCCGCACGCCGGTTGGAGGATCGTCGAGACGAAGGCGCGTGGTTGGGCAACCTGGGTCTGGCCTACCGCGACCTGGGGCAGGTCGAGAAAGCCATCGACTACCACCAGCAGGCCCTGGTCATCCATCAGGAAATCGGCTACCGCCAAGGCCAGGCCAATCAGTTGGGCAACCTGGGTCTGGCCTACAGCGACCTGGGGCAGGTCGAGAAAGCCATCGACTACCACCAGCAGGCCCTGGTCATCGATCAGGAAATCGGCTACCGCCAAGGCCAGGCCAATCAGTTGGGCAACCTGGGTCTGGCCTACCGCGCCCTGGGGCAGGTCGAGAAAGCCATCGACTACCACCAGCAGGCCCTGGTCATCGATCAGGAAATCGGCTACCGCCAAGGCCAGGCTTCGGACTTGGGCAACCTGGGTCTGGCCTACAGCGACCTGGGGCAGGTCGAGAAAGCCATCGACTACCACCAGCAGGCCCTGGTCATCGATCAGGAAATCGGCTACCGCCAAGGCCAGGCCAATGCCTTGGGCAACCTGGGTCTGGCCTACAGCGACCTGGGGCAGGTCGAGAAAGCCATCGACTACCACCAGCAGGCCCTGGTCATCGATCAGGAAATCGGCTACCGCCAAGGCCAGGCCAATGCCTTGGGCAACCTGGGTCTGGCCTACCGCGCCCTGGGGCAGGTCGAGAAAGCCATCGACTACCTCCAGCAGGCCCTGGCCATCTTCGAAGAGATCAAATCACCAAATGCCGACCGCGTTGCCCAGTGGCTCTCGGAATTGTCCGAGAAAGAGGGTTAGTGGTCGTAGCATGGGGGAACTAAAGGGGTCCGGCACTTTATTTGGTTGATGACGAACTAAGCAGGGCGGCCAGGGACGGACCTGCTCTGTATAGAACATCGGGATTAAAGGTGTCCGGTATGCTCTGTAGAAAAGCTTGCATAGTTTGCCTATTTTGAACCTGCGCCCTGTTCTCGATCGCTATATGCCATCGAGAACGAGTACGACATCGAAGTCACCCAAGGCCGTTGCCCTGGCGGCTTACGCCGTCGCCCAGGGGACATTGCCTGCCCACAGCCACAAGTTCAGTCCGAAGCGGTTCACGCAACCGAAGTTGTTCGTTTGTCTGGTCCTGAAGGTATTCCATAAGACGGACTATCGGGGTATCGTTGCCTGATACAGTAAAGATTCGATCACGACACATACGGCCAACGCTGGCAGGTCGAAATCGTTTTCAGCATGATCAAACGCAACCAAGGCGACGTCCTGCGATCCAGAACGTACTGGTCGTAGAATCGCGAAACGCTCCTCAAAGTGCTCACCCACAACATCGGGATCATCCCACTCATCAGCGAGCCTTTCTGCAGAGCAGACCGGACACCTTCAATTCTCCCTGGGGCATCGTACGCCAGTGGGCGGGAAACGCTAACGGTTGCTGCCCGTCCTGCAAGTCATCGCTCCTTTGGCCTTTCTGTGCCGGCAGAGGACCATTCCTTCATCCTGATTGTCATGACTCCCTTGTGCAGTCATGTTTATCGCCCCGCTGACGCTTGAAGTTCGCGTAGGCCTCGGCGTCCCGACGGAGGTTGCCCCTGTAGGAGAGATTGCCCGCCAGGCTGATCAACGGTTTGCGGCGATGCCAGAAGTTGCTGAATACCCTGCGGAAAAGATGTGGCACGGAATAGAAGGTCTGGTTGCAGGAGGTCATCTCCTGGATAATGCCCCCCAGGGACAAATGCTTGTAGCGGGCCACCGGGTAGGTCAGCGTGTAGTATTTCCAGTCTTCCGGGAACACATCGAGGGGGATACGGCCCTGCGCTTTCATCTGGTCCCACAGGCGGGTGCCGGGCAAGGGCGTCAGAAACAACACGTTGAGATTGTCCACACCATATCGGCGGGCCGCCTCGGCGATCCGCCTGCCGATACCTGGTTCGTCCGCATCCAATCCAATGATGAAGGAACCGGCCACCAGAATGCGGTGCCGCTGGATGCGCCGCACGGAGGCGCGGAGGTCTCGGTCCTTCAGAAGGCCGAATTTCCCGCCGTACCCCCGGAGCGCTTCCGGCGCGGGCGATTCAAAACCGATGAAGACGCCGCTGCACCCGGCTTTCGCCGCTAGTGCTAGGAGTTCCTCGTCATCGGCGAAGTTGATGGTGGCCTGGGCAATCCATTCCTTGCGCAGTTTGGCCCGGGCCAAGGCGCCGAACAGGTCTTTGGCGCGGGCGATATGTTCGGGTCGAGTGCCGATGAGGTTGTCGTCCACGACCAGAACAAGTCTCTCGCGAATCGACTGAAACTCTCGCACGACGTCCGGAATGGGGCGCTGCCGGTAGTGCGCCCCGTTGAACGCCGTCACACTGCAGAAACTGCAATTCAATGGACAGCCACGTGTGGTCTGAATGGCCCCGAAGGCATATCCCCTGGACAGCAGATCGTGACGGGCCGGGGCGACATCGGTCATTTCGGCGAACCCTCCATCGTACCGGCGCTTGAGGCGGCCCTGTCGGACGTCCTCCAGGACCTCCGACCAGACACCGTCGGCTTCCCTGGTGACAACCGCGTCCACGTGCTCCAGGACCTCGTCAAGACACATGGTGGCGTGAATGCCGCCCATGACAACAGGCACGCCGAGGCACCGAAAGTGACCAGCTACTTCATAGGCACGGTTGGCCTGCGAGGTGAACGCGGTGATGCCCACGAGGTCGGGTCGGGGCATGGCTGCATAGTCCGGCACACCGAGGTTCTCGTCAAAGATCGAGGTTTCCCACTCCGACGGCGTCCGACCCGCCAGCACCATCAGGCCCAGCGGCTTCCACACGCGGTAACGGTTCCAGCGGCTCTCCTTGACTTTGAGGATGCTGACAAGCGGGTTGCAAGGGTTGATCAGGTATAGTCGCATGAGGTGCATTCCCTCATAGGGAGGTCAGAGCATTCCGATCATGCCGGAGAGGATGAGGTAGAGAATCCAACGGTTGCCTTACGCTCTGCTCTCACGGGGCAGTCACCTATCACTCTGCTTTCGGAGCACCGGTATTCTCGATGCAGACGCCTTGACTTCCTCCAAGTACGCTAGGGCATAGCCTATCATTTGCTTGGCGATGCTGGATACGGATTTCGTGTCTACGCGTTTATGGCTATATCGGTGCGATATTCGCAGAACTGCAAGACCATCGTTGTACACAAAATCATACCGTCCATGAGACCATACGACGCCCGCATTTCCGATCTCATCCGCTTGGCCGGGCTGTTTGATGCCCAACCTCGTCCGCAGGTTTTCCATGACTCTTTGCAGGTCGAATTCCACCTCAATGCTGACGATGAGGGTGATGGAGGGGCCTCCCACATCATCGTATTCAAATAGTGCATCGAAATCGCGATTCTCTGTGGATGCAATATACAGGTCATTCAAATCGGCAATCAAGGCGTCAGGACGGGTAGTTCTCCGTGGAACCCAGGTGTCAATGGACTGACGGACTGTGACCAGCGCCTGAGTTGCATTGTCGATGTCCATGGTCTACAGTGTCTCCGAGTCTCTCCAGGCATTCGATCGTTATGTGGCGATCACTCTTGGAATCCTACGCGAAAGCCGGTCCGGCGGCAACCACAAAAGCGGCGAGCGCCAAGACAATGCGAGAGTCTACGTCCTCCTCGCACGGTCACCGAAGATCGCCTGACAGACATTGCCAGCAATCCTCCAACGCGTGTAAGGAGGAATGGGCGGCTTGGGTGCGCAGCGCCCGTGTCCCTTGGGCAACCGCATAGAAAAAACGAATGGCGTGCTCAGCCAGTTCCTCCGGACATGGCGTGGGACGAAGACTGGCCAGAAGGCCAGGAGCAGCCTGGATTCGCGTGTGAACCCAAGCGCCCCATAAGGCATTCCTCGACCGAGGAAAATGGCCCGCGTTACTCCAATGTCGGCTATGCATCATCTGAAACCTACTCCGTAACCTGTGTGCCAGTCGTTACGCATCGAAAGGGGCCCCTTTTTCTGGGTCGGTGGTCTGCTACCGACGTGTTTTCACTATTGTGGAGGCAAAAAATTAAAAATATGCTTGCCTTTGGACCAAGGACCTGTATAATACAGAGTGGTTTGATGTTGTTCTGAGATTGGCCTGATCGCCTGATGAAGCCTTGAAGCACGATCGTTTGCCGTAGATAGCATCACCAGCCTCAAGACCCGTCTCTCGAATCCGTTCTCTCTGTTTGCAGCACCGTCCAAAGACACGTGCTCGACGCCAATGACGTGGCGTAGCCGGTAGTCTCCAATTTACATACACTGAGTAAGGCAGGCCGTCCTGACGAACGTTCAAGACCGCGCCGCCGTTTCGAGGTGCAGGATGAGGAACGATGAATACCGCAAGTCGCGAGGCACAGATAAGCCGTTCAATGTCTCAGAGGAGCAGGCCAAGGCGACCTGGAACGAGTTCATCCGCAAGGAAAAGTATCGCCACAGAAGACCAGATTCCACGCGTAAGGCCACACCGAAAGGGTGAAGCTATCTGAGTGCCCTCCGTGTCGTGCGCGTCGCATGATGGGCGTTGGACCCATGCGTGCAAACGTACGGTGAATCTCTTGCCTCCTGTTTCATCAGGTGCGAAGCGAGATGCCGGAACCCACGGAATCCTATGTACATCGGCCCGGGCCGGAATTGTCTCGGCCGGTTCCCCCGGCTGCCCCGACACCCTGTTGTCTGTCCTCGTGTTTCTTGCGGCTCTCGTCATTATGGCCCATCTCAGGACCTTGGGAAGTCACATCGCCGGGGGAACTAAAGGTGTCCGGTATGCTCTGTAGAAAAGCTCGCATAGTTTGCCTATTTTGAACTTGCGCCCTATTCTCGATCGCGATATACAATCGAGAATGAGCACGACATCGAAGTCACCCAAGGCCGTTGCACGGGCCGCTTACACCGTCGCCCAGGGGACATTGCCTGCCCACAGCCACAAGTTCAGTCCGAAGCGGTTCACGCAACCGCAGTTGTTCGTTTGTCTGGTCTTGAAGGTGTTCTACAAGACGGACTATCGGGGCATCGTCGCGATCCTGGCCGACAGCCCCGACCTATGCAAAGCGTTCGATCCTTCGAGGGTACCTCACTTCACAACATTGCAGAAAGCTCCTAGAAGACTGCTGCGCCTCCGTGCCCCCAATGACCTCGCTTGCATAGCCAACTGAGGGCGATACAATACTGTGGACAGTGGGTGACTTCTTCAGCAGCCCCACTGTCATCGTTTCTCACGGCTAACGTAGAATCAGGATCACCGTTGTTGCCATTCTGGAGGGCTACCGTATGAACAGGAGCATGACACGCAGGAATTTCCTCGGCGCGGCCGCCGCGGTCCCCCTGGCTTCTACGCTGACGACCGCGGCGTCGAACCCATCGACGCGGCCCGGGGAGGATCGGCCGAATATCCTCTGGATCGCGGTCGAGGACATAAGCCCGTTTCTGAGCTGCTACGGCCATGGGAACGCGACGCCCAATCTGGACCGGCTGGCGGAGGGGGGGGTGCGTTTCGCCCGCGCCTTCATGCCGGCTCCGGTCTGCTCGGCCTGTCGCAGCGCCATGATCACGGGCCTGATGCAGACCAGCCTGGGGACGCACAATCATCACAGTTCCAGGACACAAGAGACCGCGATCCGCCTGCCCGATCATGTCACGACCCTCCCGGAGCTGTTCAGGAAGGCGGGCTACTTCACGTTCAACCAGGGCAAAGACGACTACAATTTCTGGTACGACAGGGAAGACCTCTACGCGGGCCCGTACACGACCCATCCGCTCTACGGAAAATCCGGCGGACGGAAGGTCGGGTGGAAGCAACGGCGGCCCGGACAACCCTTCTTCGGACAGATCCAGCTCTACGGAGGCAAGGAGATCTATTCGAAGAGCTTCAAGTCCCGCGTGCGCAATCCGATCGATCGCGCCTCACTCGATCTGCCACCCTACTACCCGGACGTTCCCGAGGTGCGGGAAGACTGGGCCCAGCATTGCGACAGCGTCCGGATCACCGATGACCGGGTCGGGGAGATCCTCGAACAGTTGCGGCAAGACGGTCTGCTGGAAAGCACGGCGGTCATCTTCTTCTCCGATCATGGCATGCGACTGTGGCGCCACAAGCAGTTCTGTTACGACAGCGGCCTGCACGTGCCCTTGATCATGAGTTGGACGGGCAATTCCGAACGCCTTGGGGGCGCCGGCGTGGTGCGGCGCGATCTCGTGAGCGGCCTGGACCTGGCCGCCACGTCGCTGGCGCTGGCCGGCATTGCCGTTCCGAGTTATATGGAGAGCATGGATTTGTTCGCCGCGGGGTTCCGGCCGAGAGGCCACGTCATCTCGGCGCGGGACCGATGCGACTACACCATCGATCGTATCCGCTCGGTGCGAACTGGGCGATTCCGGTATATCCGAAACTTCTTCCCCGACCGGCCCTACATGCAGCCGAACTACCGTGATGAATGGGAGATCACCGGGCTCATGCGACGACTCCATACCGAAGGAAAGCTCAACCCCGTCCAGGACCGGTTCTGGTCGAAGGAAAGGCCTTCGGAGGAACTCCACGATCTCGAGAACGACCCGCACGAAATCCATAATCTGGCCTTCGATTCCCGGTACCGGGATGTCCTGATACAGCATCGCAGAATCCTGAGCCAATGGATCGACGAAACCGATGACAAGGGGCGTTACCCGGAAGACAGCGCCAACCTGAAATACATGCTGGACGTCTGGCGGGGCCGCGGCGTGGAACCGGTGAACCCCGAGTACGATCACCTCAAGAGGTAGGGGCCACGGAACGTCGGTGTCTTCCATTGTGTTCAGCGTAGACTCTGCGCGGGAATGACACAGTCGTGTCGAAGCGGGGGTGACAGCTACCCCGTGTGGATGGATTGGGACGTTAGAGCGGCACTTGGCTCGACGAGATGAGCGGACGGTTTGGCTCTGGTGCTGAAGCGCAGCAGACGGTCGAAAACGCGCCTGGCATAGGGCATCAGGCCGAGGCGGATGATGGCAACCCACAGGGGATCGACCTTCATCCAGGCGATGTTGTAGGCCAGGCGTTTGACCGTGCCGGGCAGGCCCAGTGAACGGTGCAATATCGAGCCGTAGGTAAGAAACTGGCGATAGGCGCGCTTATGGCCCGCCTCGAGTTGCTCCGGGGTCATGCGGCGGGGACGAAAGACGGCGTGGTCGGTGTCGTAGTATTCCCACTTGCGATGCAGGAGGCGGCCGTCGTTGGCGAGACGCTCGAAGGCCGGTGTGCCGGGAAGGGGGGTGAGCACGTGAAAGGTTGCCGTGAGGATCTTCGCCTCGATGGTGAATTCGACCGTGCGTTCGAAGACATCCGGCCCATCGCAGTCGAAGCCGAACACGAAACTGCCATTGATCATAATGCCCGAATTATGGAAGCGCCGGCAGGCCTCGCGATAGTCCGTCGTCGCATTGACGGTCTTGTTATTGCCCCGCATGTTCTCGGGCGAAATTGACTCGAAACCGACGAAGAGACTGCGACAGCCGGCTTCGTAGGCCTCTTCGAGATAGCCGGGGTCGCGCGTGACGTCCAACGAGGCGGCCGCCTGCCAGACGATGCCGGAGCCGCGCAACAGATCGAACATCGCCCGGGCGTGGCGACGATTGGCCAGCAGGTTGTCGTCGAGGAAGAAGACCAGGCCGTCCTCGACGGTGGCCAGTTCCCTCTCGATCTCTGCGATCGGCCGGGCTTCGTAGAACGTCGGGCCCCAGAAGCTGCTCTTGTAACAGAAGTCGCACGAATGCGGGCAGCCCCGCGAGGTGACCATGGTGTTGCGGATCAGATAGGCGCGCGGGTTCATCAGGTCGCGGCGGGGCAGGGGGACCAGCGCCGCCGAGCCAGGACACTTGCCTCGATAGACGCCCTTGAGCCGGCCCTTCTCGAAGTCTTCGAGCACCTGAGGCCAGGCCGTTTCGGCAGGCCCCGTGCAGATGGCGTCGGCGTGTTGTATGGCTTCCTCGGGCAGGCTCGTCGGGTGCAGACCCCCCAGAACGACCTTGGCGCCGCGCGCGCGCCAATAGGCCGCCAAGTCGTACGCCCGGCCCGCACAGGAGATATAAGCCTGGATGCCGACGAGGTCTACATGCCCTTCGACCTGCGAGCTTTCGATATGCTCGTCCCGGACCATAATGTCCCATTGGTCCTCGGGGGTCATCCCGGCAATCGTCAGCAGACTAAGCGGTGGGAAGCGCGAGTACTTGATCAGGCGGAATGCATAGTTGTCCAGTTGTTGCAGGGCCGGCAGAATCAGTAGCAGTCGACGTCTCATGAACCTTCTCCTTTGTGTCATAAGCAACTTTGCGCCACAAAGTAACCTCTAAGAAGATATACGAGACGTCATCAATTTGGTTCGTAGGGGGGCTCATTTTCCTTGCTCAATAATCTTGCGCAAGGTCTCGACATAGCCGCGGAACGCTTTCTGCCCGGCGCGCGTCAGGCGCATGGACGTATGGGGCCGGCGTCCCTTGAAGGTCTTGGCGATCTCAATGTATCCGGCCCGCTGGAGGCTCGTGGCATGGGCGCTGAGGTTGCCGTCACTCAATCCCAGGGTCTCCTTGATCTCGCCAAAGCTCATCTCCGGCGCCACCGCCAGAGCCGAGACAATGGCCAGACGCGCCCGTTCGTGGATGACGGGGTCGAGATCGTCGGGTTTGATCGCATCGGTCATCGGGACAGACCCGCCCTTCGCTTGCCGATAACGTAGAGGCCAAAGACAATGTGGAGTAATCCGAACGACAACCCGGTCGTGATGACCCCGTACTGTTGAAAGAAATGGATGGAAATCACGCCGGCGGCAATGAAGACCATCCCGAGAATCCGCGGTGCACGGACGGAAAACAGGCCGGCCGTATAGACACCGGTGCCGTAGAGCATCATCCAGACCGGCGCGATGTATTGAATCTCATGCGTCCGCAGTTCGATGGGGATCAGGAACTTGACCGTCAGGACCATCGCGATCACAACGCTCGGGGTCAGGGAGAAGAAGGCCAGCTTGGCCGAGCGACCTTTGGGTGCGATACCCTGTTTTCTCGCCTGGACCTGCGCGAAGTGAATCTCGCCGCCTATGCCGCCGGCCCCGATCAGGAACCACATGATGCAGAAAGCAATCTGAGCGTTGAGCGAAAGCTCTAGCAGCGAGGCGAAGTCGATCAGTGCGAAGCTCGGATCATCGATCGCGCCGAACATGAGACAACTCACCAGGCATCCGAGAAGCACCATCACTCCGCCGATGATGGCCGAGGTGCCCGGTAGAATCGTCCACAAGGTGGCCCGCTCCATAATCCGCTGGATCTCCTGCATTCGGGCCTGGGCTTCATCGTGCTCCATGGCGTACACCTCCACTTCAGAACAATCACTCTGTCATACAAAGTAGTGTACCATCAAGGGGGCGGTGAGGCAAGGCCAGCCTCCCGACGGGCCAATGCGCCGGCGGGCGCGGTGCATAGAAGGGGCATTCGCGTCGGGGAAATCAAGGGTGTCCGACACGCTTGCTGTTGTTGGGTTTGTTTGAGCGACTGTGCTGGGTCCAGCCGGGACCGCGTACGACTCGGCCGGGGGTGGCGCCGGTGTGTTGGCCGTCGTTGAGGACTTGGGTTCCGTTGACGAAGACGTGCTTCATGCCGGTGGCGTACTGGTGGGGCTTTTCGTAGGTCGAACGGTCGATGATCGTCTTGGGATCGAAGACGACCACGTCGGCGTAGTAGCCGATTTCGAGTTTGCCCCGTCGGTCGAGTTTGAGATTGCTGGCGGGAAGTGACGTCAGACGCCGCACCGCCTCGGCCAAGCCGATCACCTTCTCCTGGCGAACGTACTTGCCCAGCAGTCGGGCGAAGCATCCGTACGCGCGGGGATGGACGTTGGATTTCAGGAACACCCCTTCGGGCGCCAGCGATCCTGAATCCGAACAGAAGCTCACCCAGGGCAGGGCGATCTGCCGCTTCACGTTCGCCTCCGACATCAGGAAGTAGACCGTGCCCACCTCGCTGTCGTCCTCGATCACCAGGTCCATGGCGGTCTCGGCCGGCGAGGTCCCGCGCAGCCGGGCGACCTCGGCCAGTGTCTTGCCCGTCAGGCCCTTGAGCTTGTCGTTCTTGAAGCCGACGAGCAGGACGTTCTCGGGGCTGCCCGCCAGGAGCATGAGGTTCTCCCAGTCGTCGGTGGGTGTGGTCATCTCCCGCAGGAGGCGCTTTCGGATCTCGGGGTCCTTGAGCCGCTTCGCCCAGGCGTCGTGTCCGCCGGCCTGCACCCAGGGGGGCATCGCCGCGTCCAGACCCGTCGCCCCGGCGGTATACGTGTACATATTGGCGGTGAGCGCCAGACCCTCGGCGCGGGCCTTTTCAATCTTCTCGATCATCGCGCCCAGCTTGGGCCAGTTCCCCTGCCCGGCGACCTTCATGTGATAGAGTTCCGTCCGGACGTCGGCGGCCCGCGCGATTGTGGTCAGTTCGTCGAGTGCGTCGAGCAGGCCATTGCCTTCGCTGCGGATGTGGGAGATGTACATCCCCTCGTGATCGCTCGCCTCCCGGGCCAGGGCGATCAACTCCTCGGTATTCGCGTAGCATCCCGGCGCGTAGATCAGCGCCGAGCTGACGCCCACAGCGCCCTCTCGCATGGCCTGGCCGACCAGGGCGCGCATCTGCTGAAGCTGCTGGGGCGTCGCGCGAACATCGTCTTGGCCCAAGACGTGCACACGTACGGTCGCGGCCCCGACGAAGGAGGCGATGTTGGTCGAGACCCCGCGCTGCGCCATGTACTCGAGGTACTCACCCAGCGTCGTCCATTCGATCTCGAAATCGAGGTCGCCCCGCGCTGCCGCGATCTCACGCTTCATCGCGTCGTTGAGCGGTCCCATGGAGGTACCTTCGCCCATGACCTCCAGCGTCACGCCCTGACGAATGTCGCTCTGCGAGCGTCCGTCGACGAGCAGGTAGTCCCCGGCCCAACTGAGCATGTTGATAAAACCCGGCGCCACCGCCAGCCCTTGAGCGTCGATGACCCGGTCAGCATCGCCGGCCAGTTCCCCGAGCGCGACGATCCGGTCGCCCTTAATCCCGACATCCCCCCGGTAAGGCGCCCGGCCCGACCCGTCGTAGATCCGACCCGACACGATCGCTACGTCGTAGGTCGCGGCGCTGCCCATTGTCGCGACTGTGACCATCAGAATCGCTGTATATCGAAGCCAGAATACCGTTCGCATGGAGTCGACTCCTTACTAGGCACAATCGCCTTCCAATGTTACTCGGGTTGCTGCTCGCTGAAGAGTTGCTTTCCCCAGTTGACTTCGATGGCGTAGCGGATGCAGCGGCTGAATACGGCGTAGTCTATTTGGGGGCAGGTGATGTTGTGTCGGGCCAGGATGGCTTGGGCCTTGGTTACGTCGAAGATGCGGTCGTCGTAGAAGTAGGGTTGATACACGTCCATATAGCCGGCGACCAACTTCTCCAGCGCGGTCCGGGGCTCGGCTTCCAGATGCCCCGGGCTGACTAGTCGAATCCCGTCGATGTTGATGACCCGTCGCATGTAGACGAGCAGTTCGTCCAGTGCGTCTCCCCGGTCGTTGACCAGGTGGAAGATGTCCCCATCCAGAGAGTCTTCCATGATCGCCAGACAGGCCCGGGTCAGGAAGTCGATCGGGATCAGGTTCACCACACCCGTCTCGGCTCGCTCGATCCGGATGGACGCGTGCATGACGCCGTCATCGTCCCGGGTCACGCCCATGCTCGCGGCGTGATGCCCCTCGTTCTCGGCAAAGTCTCTCTCCCAGATCGTCTGGAGATAGTGGGCCAGTTTCATGGGTGCATAGAAAGCGTTGAACAGCAGGCTCTTGCCCGATCGCGAATCGCCATACACGATGGAAGGGCGATAGATGTTGGCTCTGATCCCTTCGGCCTGGCAAGTCTCCAGCACGAGGCCTTCGGCGGCGTGCTTCGTTTGCTCGTACGCATTGTGGAAGCGGGCCTGGGGGACGTACTGCTCCTGGCACAGCCCATGTTGCTGGCCGGCGACGTAGGCGGTGCTTATGTGATGGAAGAAATAGCATCGACTCTCGGCCGCCAATTGCAGGGCGTGACGCGTGCCCTCCACGTTGATCGCTTCCAGTTGGGATCGCTTGGCCTCGGAGAACGCCGTCTCGGCGACGCAATGGAGGATCTCGTCGGTGTTGTCCTTCAGATAGGCGTACGTCTCTTCATCCAGGCCGAATCGCGGCTGGGTGATCTGGCCTTCAATGACCCTGAAGTTGTCGCCGGCGGGAAAGTCGGACCATTCGAAGAGTTGTCGCATGCGCCGCGCGCCGCTCAGGCCGTTCTTGGGTCGGCACAGGAGGATGACGAAGTGCCCCCGGCGCAGCAGTTCGACTGCCATGTGGCTGCCGAGGAACCCGGTGCCGCCGGTGAGCAGGATGACGTTCTTCTTGTCCCGCCGCCTCCGGGCGACGAAATCAGCAGACTGCCGCAATGTGCTTCTCCTCCTATTTCGTTGACTGAGTGTACAACAGATTCTCTTTACGGCACAGCCCCTGGAACGGCACCACGGCGGCCGAGCGGTCGTTCATCTTCTTCATGTATTGATCGATCGTCTCGGCGGCTTCGTTCGTTGGCGACATGAAGGCCGAGACGTAGTCGGCGCCGAGAATCCCGGCGGCAAAGCCGAGTCGCCTGCGGCCCACTTCGCGGGCCAGGGCCGCCGCCTCCTGCAGTGTGGGGAAGGGAACCAGAATCGCCGATTCGTCGTCGGTCATCGGATACAGCCGGACGGTCGCCTCGGTGCAGATCCCGTTCGGGCCGGCGCCCTCTTTGTTGAAGTAGAACGGGTTGGGCTTGTGTGGATCGTTCAGAGCGTAGAGTTCGCCCTCGGGATCGACGAACTGCGCGTCGCTGCAATGGTCGGCGCCCATGCCATAGGCGTGGGAGAATAACGAGTGCATATTGGTACTAATGAGGTTGGCGCACACGCAGGCCGCGGGCTCGACCACGCCGGCGCGCATCCCGTGCCGGTTGGCCTCCTTCTGTAGATCGAAGGCGGTCACGCCCGGTCCCAGGGTGGCCGTCCAGGTCTTGGGGGCGACTTTTAGTTGCTTCATCCGGGTCAGGTCGATGATGATCCCGTCCCCTAGCGCCACGGCAGACGAACTGGCGCCGTGTCCCCGCGCGGTGTAGGGAAGATCGGCGGTGCGGGTGATTTTGATCACTTCCTGGACCTCGGTCGTCGAGTTGGGCATGACAACGTATCGGGGCATGCGCCGCTCGGCCAGGGGGAACCGGTCGACCGAATAGGTCACCAGAATGGCCGGGTCGTTGCTCGCCCATTCGGCGCCCGTCACCGCTTGCAAGCGGCGCAATACGTCGTCGGCTTCCGTCTTGACGATGGGCAGGCCCTGCTCCAGGTGGGCCGCCACGTGCGCCTTGAGGGCCTTCATCACCTTGATGGGGCGCAGCTCCCGGACGAAGTAGCATTGCTTGTCGCACTTGCCGCAAAGCGTGCAGGATTGGACGATGTCGACCAGCTTTTCGGTGACGGGGATGACCTCGTCGGCCAGCGCCGCGGCGATCTCCATGCGTCCCTGAGGGTAGTAGCTGGCATAGCCCGACTGGGTCCCCGAGGCACAGACACCGGTTCCCAGAAAATCGATCCGGCACATCGCGTAGTGCACGCACTTGCCGGCAATCCCTTTGACTTCTTGTAGCGTCACTAGCGAGACCTCCGAAATTCAACAGGTGATACCAAACACATGTTGCGGCCGGAAGATGCAGCGAGCAGCGCCTGCCAATCCGGGACAGGGCCGCGCTGGCGAACGATTCTCAGGGTCCCTGTATACCGCTTTCCTCGCACGATGCAAGGGAATCTGTCTGCGAGGGGTCCTCGGCCCGACGTCGGGGGCGTCCTGCCTCGGTTCCTGCAGGAAAACGAATACGAAGTATCAGGAAAGCGGCGGTTGACGGAGTGGGGGGAGATTTTGTATGGTATAGGGCTGCACTTGGTCTGCGGGGTGTTTTCGCGGACGGTTCCAGTTAACGAACGAATGACGAGAGACTTCCGAATGTTGAAGAGAACGCATAACTGTGGCGAATTGCGGCTCGAAGACGCCGGCAAGAGTGTGGTTTTGGCCGGTTGGGTGCAATCGTATCGCGACCATGGGAGCCTGGTTTTCTTCGATCTGCGTGATCGGCAGGGTCTGACGCAACTGGTCTTCGACCCGGAGATCCAGGCCGAGGCGCATCAGGTGGCCCGCACGGTGCGGTGCGAATGGGTGGTCGCCGCCTCCGGCAAGGTCCGACCCCGCGGCGAGGGGCTGGAGAACCCGAAGCTGGTGACCGGCCAGGTCGAAATCGTCGTGGACCAGTTCGAAGTCCTCAACGTGGCCAAGACCCCGCCTTTCGAGCTGGACAATGCCGACAAGACCAATGAAGAGACTCGTCTGGTCCATCGCTATATCGACCTGCGCCGGCCCGAGATGCGAGAGCGGCTTTGTGTGCGCCACCGCGTGACCAGTCTCGTCCGTCAGCATTTCGACGGGGCGGGATTCTGGGAGATCGAGACCCCGATGCTGGCCAAGAGCACGCCGGAGGGGGCCCGGGACTTCCTCGTGCCCAGTCGGCTGAACCGCAATTGCTTCTACGCGTTGCCCCAGTCGCCGCAGTTGTTCAAGCAGATTCTCATGGTCAGCGGCGTGGAGAAGTACTTCCAGATCGTCCGCTGCTTCCGTGATGAGGACCCGCGGGCGGATCGCCAGGCGGAGTTCACCCAGATCGATATCGAGATGAGTTTCGTGGACACCGACGACATCATCGAGGTCAATTCGAAGCTGGTCGCAAAGCTCTGGAAAGAGGTCCTCGGTGTCGACGTGGCTCTGCCGATCAAGCGGATGCCCTACTCCGAGGCGATGACCGACTATGGGACCGACCGCCCCGACCTGCGTTTCGATCTGAAGCTTCAGGATATCTCCGACATCGCCAAGGAGACCACCTTCAAGGTCTTCACCTCGTGTATCGAGAATGGCGGGGTCGTCAAGGGTCTGTGCGCCCCGGCCGGCGAGGCCTACTCGCGCAGCGATATCGAGAAGACGCTCACCACTTTGGTGGCCGACTACGGCGCCAAAGGGCTGGCCTGGTTCAAGATCAAAATGGAAGACGGGACACCCACCTTCATCGGGGGCATCGGCAAGTTTTTCTCGCCCGAGCAACAGCAGCAATTGATGGACCGCTTCGGGGCCAAGGACGGGGACGTGCTGATGTTCGTGGCCGACACCGAGTCCGCCGCCAACAAGGCGCTGGCGCCGCTGCGCTGCCGGGTGGCGAAGGACCTGAAGCTCTACGACCCGGCCAGCTTCGCCTTTGTCTGGGTGGTGGACTTCCCGCTGTTCGAGTGGAACGAAGGCGAAAAACGCTTCGATTCGCTGCACCATCCGTTTACCGCGCCGGTGCCTGAGGATATGCCGAAACTCGAGACGGACCCGGGGAACATTCTCTCGCAGGCCTACGACATCGTCGTCAACGGCAGCGAGATCGGCGGGGGCAGTATTCGTATCCATCGGCCCGAGACGCAGCAGAAGGTGTTCGATCTGCTCAACATTTCGCGGGCCCAGGCGGAGGATCGGTTCGGGTTCTTCCTCAAGGCGCTGGACTACGGCGCGCCGCCCCACGGCGGGATCGCCTTCGGTTTGGATCGACTCGTCATGCTGCTGACCGGCACGGAGAACATTCGCGACGTCATCGCGTTCCCCAAGACTCAGAGGGGCCAGTGCCTGCTCACCGACGCGCCGAGCGAAGTGGATCAGAAACAGCTCGACGAATTGAATCTGCGGACCCAGAAGCACTCGCACGCGGCGGAGAACAAGTCCGAACAGGCCTGATTTCGGGACCTCGACCGAGGCGCCGGGTGCCGCAGTTGCGGCGCTGCCGTGGCCAAAAAACGCGGATTTCCTCGGCATATTTCGCGCGCCGGCGTTGAAAAGACCGCGCCGGCGTGTCAGAATGGTCGCAGGATGATGCTCGCCCGGTTCGCCGGGGCGAGACAGTGAACGGACCAGGGCCAGAAACAGACCCTTGATGACACGGTCATGTGGATCTATGCGTATCGATTTGGGCAAGAGTCTCCAACGCGTTCTGCGGTTTCTCCACCTCACGCCCCTGTCGCTTGCCGAGAAGTGCCGGATCATGTTCGGTGCTGCGGTTCTGTTCAGCCTGATCATCGCGTTGCTCATTCCCTACATCTGGATGCGCCAACTGACCCAGAAAGTGTTACTGGACACGAATAAGGCCCGCGTCGAGTCCACGCTGCTGCGTTCCCATTTCCGCCTGAGCGCCTCCGGGGGGATGACGTTGCCCGAACTCGACAGCCAGGGCGTGGCCAAGGACCCCAACGAACCCGGCGTGCTCTGGGTGGACCTTCGCAAAGAGGACGCACAGGCCGGCATGGACCGACTCAACGAGGTCCAGAAAGAACTCGTCGACGAATTGCGGGACGATGAGGCCCGCGACGACGATATTGTGCTGAGCAGGATCGACGGCCTGTTTCAAAGCGACTACGTGCGCCTGTTTCGGGCGACGGACAACTGTGTCAGTTGTCACAACCCCCAGGGTTCGGCCGAGCCCTTTGCCCTGAACGAGATCGTGGGGGTCGCAGCCGTGCAGACGCATGGGATCGGCAGTGACTTACGGAAGACCGTCTTTCTCAATCGTGTCTGGATCATCATGGCCGGGCTCATCGGCGGGACCGGCGCCATCGTGGCGTTCTACTGGATTACGCAAAGGGTGATCCTGCGTCCCATTCGGCAACTGCGGGCCCTGGCCAACAACGTGGCCGAGGGCAATTTGGACATCCGCAGCGCCATCGTCACAGGCGACGAATACGAGAAGCTGGCCGCGGCGTTCAACCACATGCTCGACAACCTCCAGGGCGCCCAGGAAAAGCTCTACCAGGCCAACCGGCAGCTCGATGCCAAGATCGCCGAACTGTCCGAGCGGAACATCGAGTTGTTCAAGGCCAACAAGCTCAAGAGCGAGTTCCTTGCCAACATGTCCCACGAGTTCAGGACGCCTCTCAACGCGATCCTCGGTTTCGCCCAGGTGCTCCGCGAGAAGCCTGGGCTCCTGCGTCGGGACAAGGGGCAGCGCTACGCCGAGAATATCATCACCAGTGGCAATCGGCTGCTCGGCATGATCAACGACCTGCTGGATCTGGCGAAGGCCCAGGCCGGGAAGATGGAGCTTCATATCGAGACCATCTCGGTCTCCCAGCTCTGTGAATCGCTGGTCTCCTCCCTCTCGTTGCTGGTCAAGCAGAAGAAGATCAAGATGCGCACCTACGTCGCCTCCGATGTGCCGCTCGTTGTCACCGACGGGGGCAAGGTGCAGCAGATCCTTTACAATTTCCTCAGTAACGCCGTGAAGTTCACGCCGGCCAAGGGGCTGATCGAACTGCGGGCCGAGATGGTGGACGGACAGATGCTGCGCCTGATCGTCAGTGACAACGGCTGCGGCATCGCCCCCGAAGATCAGGATAAGATCTTCGACAAGTTCCGACAGGTCGACGGCTCTCTGACGCGGGAGTCGACCGGCAGTGGACTGGGCCTGGCGATCAGCAAGGAGTTGGCGGATCTGCTGGCCGGCACGATCGGCATGGAGAGCGAAGTGGACGTGGGCTCGAAGTTCTGGCTGGATATTCCGCTCAGGTTGGCGGTTGAAGAGAACTGAACCCGCGTCCATCGAGAACAAATACAGGACGCCAATTAGAGACTTTCGATCACAGGGAGGAAATCATGCGACACCTTCTTTCGACGCTACGATCGCTACTGACGCTCGCGGTTCTCAGCGGGGTCGTTCTAAGCTGGAACGCCGGCGCCGCATTGTCCGAGACGCATCCGTTCTCGATACAAGACATGCTGGCCATGGATCGCGTCTCGGACCCGCAGGTTTCGCCCGATGGGCGTTGGGTTGCCTTCGTCATTCGCACCACGGATATGGACGCGAATCGGGGTCGGACGGACATCTGGCTGATCCGGGCGGCCGGCGGTGAGCCGCGCCGACTCACTTCGCATCCGGCCTCCGACTCGAATCCACGCTGGGCGTCCGACGGGGGCAGCTTGTGGTTTGTGTCGAGCCGGTCGGGTTCTTCTCAGGTCTGGCGCATTGCCACCGACGGCGGGGAAGCCGAACAGGTGACGGACGAGCCGCTGGACGTGGGCAATCTTGTGGTCGCGCCCGATGGGAAATCGATCGCATTTACGATGGAGGTGTTCCCCGATTGCGAGACCGTCGAGCAGACCGTGGAGCGTTTGGATCGGATCGAGAAGAGTCCGGCGACGGGCCGTCTCTATGACAGCCTTCTCGTGCGTCACTGGGACACGTGGAAGGACGGTCGGCGGTCCCACCTGTTCGTCAAACCGATTGCTGGCGGCGTCGCGGTCGACGTGATGACGGGGATGGATGCCGATACGCCGGCCAAGCCGTTCGGCGGGCCGGAAGAGATTACCTTTACGCCCGATGGCAAAGGGATCGTCTTTGCCGCCCGCGATGTGGGGCCTGAGGAAGCGTGGTCCACGGATTTCGATCTCTACCTGGCGCCCGTCGATGGTTCAGCGGCGCCGAAGTGTCTGACGCAAGACAACGAAGCCTGGGACACGTCGCCCGTGTTTTCCCCCAATGGCAAGACCCTGGCCTACCTGGCGATGAGCCGCCCACGCTATGAAGCGGATCGGTTCCAGATCATCGTGCGGGAGTGGCCCGATGGCGAGAAGCGCGTATTGACGCCCGAGTGGGATCGCAGTCCTTCGTCGATCGGCTTTTCCAGCGACAGCAAGCGGATCTACGCGAACGCCTCCAATGTGGGCCAGAGGTCGCTGTTCTCCATCGATGCCAAGAGCGGAAAGGTGCGTACGGTCGTCAAGACCGGCGCTGTCCATGCCCTGGCGGCCGCCGGCAAGCGGATTGTCTATAGCATGAGCACGTTGGCTTGCCCGGCGGAGTTGTACACGGTCGGGCCCGACGGTCGCGGCGCCAGACAACTGACCGAGATCAATGCCGAGCAGGTCGGGTCCGCCCGCACGGGGGAGTATGAGCAGTTCACCTTCCAGGGCTGGAACGACGAGATCGTGCATGCCTATGTGGTCAAGCCGATCGACTTCGACCCGGCCAAGAAGTATCCCGTCGCGTTCCTCATTCACGGAGGTCCCCAGGGATCATTCGGCAACTCGTTCCACTATCGCTGGAACCCCCAGGCGTATGCGGGGGCCGGCTACGCGGCGGTCATGGTCGATTTCCATGGCTCTACTGGGTACGGGCAAGCCTTCTGCGACTCCATCCGGGGCGACTGGGGAGGCAAGCCACTGGAGGACCTGCAAAAGGGTCTGGCCGCGGCGCTGCAGCGGTATCCCTGGATGGATGGCGACCGGGTAGGGGCCCTCGGCGCCTCTTTCGGCGGCTTCATGATCAACTGGATCGCCGGCAACTGGTCCGATCGTTTCCTCTGCCTGGTCAATCATGACGGCAATATCGACGAGCGGATGGCCTATTATGACACCGAAGAGCTGTGGTTCCCCGAGTGGGACCATATGGGCACGCCCTGGGACAATCCGGCCGGCTACGAGAAGCATAACCCCGTCAACTTCGTCAAGAACTGGAAGACCCCGATGCTGGTGATCCACGGAGCCCAGGACTTCCGCGTGGTCGATACGCAGGGACTGGGGACCTTCAACGCCCTGCAGCGGCGCGGCATCCCCAGCAAGCTGCTCTACTTTCCTGACGAGAATCACTGGGTCCTCAAGCCGGCCAACTCCGTCCAGTGGCACGAAACCGTCATCGACTGGCTGGACCAGTGGCTCAAGTAGACGCGTCAAGTGTGCCTCGGCATCACGCGTTCTCCAGTTCTCGGTGGCATTGTTCATGGCCAGGCAGATCTTCGCGATCCCTTGTGCAGATCCTGTGCTACTTGCCCACCTCTTCCGGCAGGAAGTTCTCCATTACCCAGACTTCACCGTCCCCCCCGGGTTCGGGGCGGGTAAACGCGATACGCCGCCCGTCGGGATGCGGGGACAGGTGGCTCACTTTGACTCCCAGTTCCAACTTGCGGGGTTCGCCGCCTTCGGCCGGGATTATCCACAGTTCGTCCGGTTTGTCGGGGGCGTCCGGCGCTCCAACGACGACATGATCTCCGTCAGGCGTCCACGAGAGTCCAACACCCCAGGAGAATCTCTTCCCTTCCTTGAGTGTGTAAAGTTCGCTGGGTTCTCCGCCGGAAGCCGGCATGGTCTTCACCACGGTTGGCCGCAATTCCTGCACGGCTTCGAAGAAAGCCAAGCGCCAGCCATCTGGCGAGAGGGCCAACCTGAGAATGTAGGTGTTTGTTCGGTACAACTCCCTCTCTTCGTGAGTTTCCAGGTTATGGACCACGATCGATGGACCGCTGATGTAATAGACCTGTTTTCCATCGTTGGAGAAAACAGGCCATTTCGCAAAGGCGTATTCGCCGCCTTCCTTCTTTGGGTCACCCCCCCGCACGATCGGTGTGACATTTCCAGTTTCAGCATCGACCAGGTTGAGGCGGCATCCCTTTCTCCTGTTGAGATCAATAGCGGTGAAGAGGATCGAGGTTCCATCCGGGGACCATCGGGGTGTTGCCTCGGCCTTGCGTTGCAGCACGAGCGCGGTGGTTTTGGGCGACAGATCCCGCTCTTGCCCGCTCTCAACATCCCGGATCACGAAGACTCTTCCGGATCTCCTCTGCGAGGCATAGGCCAGGTACTTCCCGTCGGGCGACCAGAACGGCGCATAGTTCCATCCTTCAAAGCGCAATGACACCTTCGTCGGGGGGGCCAGGACCTTGCCTGCCTCGAAGTCTAACGTAGCGACGTAGACATCATAAGTGGGTGTCATGACATCGTAATAGAAAGAGCCGTTCGGGGTGAATCCCTTCGGCCAGAAGTTGGACCCCATTTCCTTAACCAGCGCGGGGGTACCCTTCGGTTTCCCGTCATCTAGGTCGAGCAACCAGAGACCCTGGGAGCCCGTGCGATCGCTGGCAAAGACGATTCGTTTCCCATCCGGGGTCCAGAATGGAGCCCAGTCGTCAGCCGGATGCTCGACCAGCGGCGCCTCGCCGCTCCCATCGGCGGCCAACAGGTAGATGTCCCGCTTTCCCGAATCCTCCGTCGTGAGCTCAAAAACCACCTGGCGGCCGTCTGGAGAGAGGCTCATGTTTTGGGTCTGTCGGGCGCCCAAAGACTTGAGAATGCGTAGAGACCCGTCCGCGACCGAGACCAATACAATGTGATCTTCGTGGCCTCGTTCCAGGCTCTCGTTCTTCTTTCCCAAGAGCGACAGGATATACTTCCCGTCCTGCGACCATCCGTAAGGCTTTGGAGCGTGCCCTCCTTCCGGATCGATGCCGCAGAGAACGCGGGGCTTCAAACCGTCGAGGTCAACGATGCGCAACTCGGGATCGTTCCCCGTCATCCAGCAAAACGCGATCTGCCGACTGTCGGGAGACCATATGGAAACGCCGGAGTACTGTGATCGCCCCTCCGATGTGCCCTCGTCCGTGAGGTCCCGGTTCTCCCCGGTCTTGAGATCGTGCACGGCCAAGTTGCCGTTGGTCCAATTGATGTAGGACAGATAACGGCCGTCGGGGGACGGCGCGTAGGCATCCAGCGCCGGTGCCCAGACTTGCCGGACTACCATCGCGGAAGGCTTTGCAGCGGAGATTCCTGAGGCCTTCGTGCTTATAGGGTCGGGTACGGATACGCAGGCCAGGATAATCATGAGGATGATAGCCAGAGGCGACCATTGATATGAATTCTTCTTGAATTGTGCAATCATGGCAATTCTCCTTTTCAATTGAGATCTGCTTTCTAAAATTCCCGCCATCGCCGGCAGGCGTCGGGTGCGGGAAAAACGCTCGACAAGACTGACAATGATTCGGCCGTAGTCTTTCGCCCGGCCGCTTTGTGTTCGAGCCAACACCAAGGCGTCACAGGCCAATTCCCTGTCGGATCGCATGCGATAGAATGCCAGCCAGATCAGGGGATTGAACCAGTGGAGGACCTGGAGCAAGCTGACCAGCCAGCCCAGGTAGATGTCGTGACGCTTGAGGTGGGCCAGTTCGTGCAGAAAGACGTAGCGCAGCTCCTCTGAACTGGCGGCTTCGATCATCGCGCGGGGCAGGAGCAGACGGGGCCGGACAAAGCCGAAAAGGGCGGCGGTTCCGACTTGGTTGTTGGGCACCAGGGCGACGATGGTCTGGACGCCCATCTGCGACTTGCAGGCCTCAAAGAGTTCGAGAATCTGCTCGTTGATCAGGGGACGCTCGCGTTTGACGATGCGCCAGAGGGCGAAGTTGCTGGCCAGGAGGTAGCCGCCCAAGACGAGGGCGCCGGCCAGCCATAGCAACGGCAAGAGTCGTCGCACCTTCGGTAGAAGGGAAACCCGTTCAGTTTCCATTGTGACGGTTCTCTCTTCCCTCGGCGCCGCTGTCTGCGGCGTGCTCTCGGCTGGGCCTGCGGTGGATGTTGTTTTGGGTGTGGTCGGTTCGGAGACCTCCACAGGCCGAGTAGCTTCTTTCGGCTCCATTGCACGGATGCTTGCCCGCGGCTGGCGGCGTTGGAGTGCCTCGGGGACGAGATTGAACAGACTGACGGGGCTTGGCGGCGCCCAGGGCAGGACCATGCGCATCAACAGCACCAACCAGAGAGCGTGACACCAGCGCGGGCCCAACCGGCGGCCCAGGAGTTTCTGAGCGGCCAGGATCAGACAGATCACCATGCCGGCAATGAGCGTCGTTTCCAGGAGCCACGCAAAGAACGGCTGCGTATAGGTCGCGATCGCTTCCATCGCTATCCCTTTCTCTTCTGTTCGAGGATTTCCTGGAGTTCCCTGATTTCTTGCGCTGACAGGTCGGCATTCTCCAGAAAGGCCGCCAGGGCCGGTTTCATAGCGCCTTGGTAGACGCGGCGGACGAACGATTTCGTCTCGGAGCGGACGCACTCGGATTCCGCGACGGCCGCCGAGTACCGGTAGCGCATCCCTTCTTCCTTGAATTGGATGGCGCCCTTCTTGACCAGTCGGCTGATCAGGGTCTTGACCGTTCTCGGTTTCCACTGAACCTCGCCGGCCAGGGCCTGGACCACGTCATTGGCCGTCTGCGGGCCCTTCTCCCAAAGCACCTGCATCACCCGCCACTCTGATTCCGCTATTCTCGGTAGGGCCTTGCTCATTGTCGGTCTCCTTGATTACAATAGTAGTCAAATAGATGGTATTACAGTTGTAGTCTCTCGGTCAACACAAAAATCCAGTGTTTTTCAGAAACGGCGGCAAATCATGGTTTCCGAGACACAATCAAGGGTTCCGGCAGGCCGGGGAATCACTGCTTGCGGATGGCGGAAGCCAGCCCCCCACGCCGTTTGGCGGGATCGAAACAGTGTTTGACGGTGGAGAGCCGGGCCGGTACAATGCCCGTCTATCTTTTTCGCCCGGGTTGTATGAGCAGCTTTGGAGGGAAAGGGTATGATCTCGAACTGAGGAGAGGCCAAGAAGGAGCGGGCCGCTTTTGGTAGTGCAGGACAGCATAAAAAGGCAGAACGGTGGCCGAAAGGCCCCGGAGAGGCGAAACAGCTCCGGGGAGACGCCCTTGCTGCGCAGTATGCCCGAGTCGCTGCCGGCCGAGGCGGCGGTGATCGGTTCGATGATCGTGGACCCGCGCTGTATCGGGGACGTGATTGAAAAGATCGATCGCGAGGCCTTTTACCACACCGAACACCAGATCATTTTCGATGCGATTCTCGAGCTCTTCGGTAAGAACCGGGGCGAAGGCATCGACGGGATTCTGGTTCGCGACGAACTCGAGCGCCATGGTCAACTGGAGGAGATCGGCGGGCTGGAGTATCTTCGGCAGGTGATGGAGACGGTTCCCTCCTCGGCCAACGTCGAGTACTACGCTGACATTATCCGGGAGAAGATGCTGCTGCGTGAGACGATCACGGCGGCGACGGATATTCTCAACAACGCCTATGACGAGTCGGGCACGGCCCGGGAGAAGCTCGACGACGCCGAACGCCGCATCTTCGCGGTGACGAACATGCGCATCACCAGCTCGGCCGAGGGGCTCAAGGACCTGGTCACGCGCACGTTCGAGTTGATCGAAAAACGCGAGGGCACCCACGTTACGGGGCGACCGACGGGATATTTCGAACTGGATGACCTGACCTGCGGCTTGCAGAGCGGTGAGATGATCATCATCGCCGGCCGGCCCAGTATGGGTAAGACCGCGTTCGCCCTGAACATGGCCGAGCACATCGGAATCGTTGAGAAGATCCCCCTGGTGATCTTTTCTCTGGAAATGGGCAAGCAGCAGTTGGCCGAGCGATTTCTGTGTAGCCATAGTCGTGTCGATTCGCAACTCGTCCGCAAGGGCATGCTGGACACAGATCATTATCGGAAACTGGTCGAGTCTTGCGGCGTCATTTCGGAGGCCCCGGTCTTCATCGACGATACGCCGGCGCTGTCCCCGTTGGAGATACGGGCCAAGGCGCGGCGTCTGAAGCGCAGCCATGACATTCAGTGCATCATGGTCGATTACCTGCAACTGATGCACCTGGGGACCGGCAGGGTGGAGTCGCGCCAGCAGGAGATCTCGACGATCTCGCGCTACCTCAAGGCCCTGGCCCGCGAGTTGGAAGTCCCGGTCGTCGTGTTGAGCCAACTGAACCGGGCCGCCGAAAGCCGGGAGGGGCATCGGCCGCGCATGAGCGATCTGCGTGAGAGCGGCAGTATCGAGCAGGATGCCGACGTAGTCATGCTGTTGCACCGCGAGGACTACTATCATCGCGGCGATCCGGAGTATGAACCGGACCATACGGCGGAGGTCATTATCGCCAAACAGCGTAACGGACCGACGGATACGGTGAAACTGACATTCCTGGAGAAGTGTACGCGGTTCGAGAATCACAACCCGACGTTTGACACTGAGGCCGTTCCGTTTTAGTCCACAACTGAATTCCGAGTAGGCTTAGTGCTCACGAGAGAGCGGATGCGCAATAAAACAGGTGTTCTCCTTATAGCAGTAGTGCTGATCGCGACGCCAAGCGTCCGCGCAACCGAGACGGACGCGGCGCCGGCCCAGGGTCAGGCTTCTGCCGAGCGCGATCGGGACGGGATCATCAAGTCCATTGAATTCGACGGCAATAGCAAGTTCAAGGGCCATGTCCTGCGCCAGCGTTTGGGCTTCGAGCTGGGCGATCATCTCGATCCGTTCCTGGCCGAGGGGGGGCGACTGACCATCGCCGAGGTCTATCGCAAAATCGGCTTCGCCTCGATCAAGGTGTCCCTGGATCGGGACCGTCTGTCGCACGGCCATCTGTTCTACCTTATCGAGGAAGGGCCCCGCGCCCAGATCGAGTCGATCGCGTTCGTCGGCAACGAGGTGATGAGCACCGGCACGCTGAAGCACGTGGTCAAGACCACCGAGCGGAAATGGCTGCTCTGGCCTTTCTACTACACGGAAGAGGCCGTTGAAGAGGACTTGGACCGCCTGCGAGATTTCTATTACGACCACGGTTACCTCGACTACAAGATCAAGGCTGAGACGGAGGTCAGCGCCGACGGCGCCGGGGTCGAGGTCACGTTCGTGATTGAGGAAGGACTGGTCTATCGCATCGGGAGCATCGTTCTGTCGGGCAACACGCACTTCACCGACGACGAGTTGCGGGCCCGTATGGAGCTGGGCGAGGGACAGGTTTACCTGAAACCTTTGGCCGTGCGCGACGCCCTGGCCCTGGCCCGCTCGTATCGTGAGATCGGTTATGTGGACGCCGAGGTCCGGCAGCGCGTGCGTTTCACGCCGAACGCCAAGGATCATCTGGTCACGGCCGAGTTGGAGGTTGTCGAGGGCAACCGGTATCGCATCGGCCGCATCGAGATCGCCGGCAACGAAGAGACTCAGGACAAGACCGTCCGGCGGGTCTTGGATGAATACGAGTTCACGCCCGGGCAGTGGTATAACGCGGGTATGGCGCCCAAGCAGGGGAGAGGACTGCTGGAGAAATACGCCCAGCGCGCTGCCGTGGCGCAGGAAGTGCTGATCCGTCCGGTGGACGCGGCCGACGGCGCCGCCGATACCAAGGACGTTCGCATCGATGTTAAGGAAGGCAGCACGGGCATGATCATGCCCGGCGTTGGGGTCAGCAGCGACAGCGGCGTCATCGGGCGCCTGGTCTATCGACAGCGGAATTTCGACTACACCGATTGGCCCGAAGACCCCGGCGGATTGCTGACGCCCTGGCGGCACTGGAAAGGGGCCGGGCAGAACTTCAGCATCACGCTCGAACCCGGTACGAAGTATAGCCAGTACTACGTCGATTTCACCGACCCCTACTGGCGGGACAAACCGGTCACCTTCAACGCACTCGGACGCAGTTGGGATCGCTATCGCGAGAGTCACGACGAAGGAAGGCTCAAGGGGTACTTCGCGTTCGAGAAACGTCTGAAGGGGCGCTGGCGGCGCAGTATCGGATTCCGGGCCGAAAACGTGAAGGTCGATGATCTCGACCTTGATGCGCCCCAGGAGATCGTTGACGTCGAGGGCAACACCGGGCTCTTCGGTGTGAAGCTCGGCATCGGGGAGACGGCGGTCGACGATCGCTATACGCCCAGCAAGGGACACGTCTTCAGCGTGGACTACGAACAGGTGACCGGCGATTTCGACTTCGGCGTCCTGGGTGGCAGCTACGTCCACTACTTCACCCTGAAGGAGGATGTGTTGGGGCGCAAGACCGTACTGGCCGCGAAGGTCCAGGCGGCCACGATGGTTGGGGATGCACCGCCCTTTGAGAAGTTTTACGCCGGCGGTTCGGGACAGTACGGACTCCGCGGCTTTGAGTATCGGGGCGTTAGCACGCGGGGGCTGCAACTGAATGTCGTCAATCCCGGGTTCAAGGACCCGGTCGGCAGCGATTGGGTCTTCCTCGCCAGTACGGAAGTGACGATTCCGATAATCAGCGAGAACTTCGCTCTGTTGTTGTTTGCCGATAGCGGCACCGTCGATACGGGCAGCTATCGACTCTCGATCGGCACCGGCCTCCAGATCATGGTGCCTCAGATCTTTGGGGACATACCGATGCGGTTTGAGATTGCGACTCCGCTGTTGAAAGACGATCTGGACGAGACGCAGGTCTTCAGCTTCTCGGCGGCCGGCATGTTCTAGGCCGGGCCGGGAGTTGGCCATGAGCGGACAGTTGACCAGGCTTACTAAAGGAAAGGGTAGTTCATGAAAAGCAGAACCGTGGTTTTGAGTGTGGTGATTTGTGCCGTCGCCCTGTTGGCGACGTTCGACTATAGCGACGCGGCGCCTGCGGCCGGCGGGTCGACGCTGAAGATTGGTGTCGTCAGTGTCCGGACGGTGTTCAACAAGACCCGGCAACAAATGGAATATCGCACCAAGGCGATCACGCGGCAGGGTCGCAGTCGGACCCAACTGGAGGCCCAGGCCAAAGAGGTCGCGGCCGAAGAGGCCGAGTTGAAGACGCTCAAGCCGGGCACCGCCGACTATCTCCAACAGTTGCAGTCGGTCCTGAGCAAACGCAGCAAACTGGAGAGCCAGCAGGAGTTTCTCAAGCAGCAGCGCATGCTCGAGGACAAGCTGTGGATGGAGAAGCTGTATCAGGAAACGCTGAAGATTGTCAATACAATGGCCAAGGAAAAGGGTTTGGATCTGATCCTGGAGCGGACGGCGCCGCAGTTTCCGATATCGAGTGAGGAATTGATGGCGACGTTCAGCACGCACAAAGTGCTCTATGCCGGCGCGGAGATGGACCTGACCAAAGAGGTGATCGCCCGCTTGGATGCGTTGGAGAACCTGCAGCCATAAAGGCCTTTTGTGAGGTCTTTAGCTCGAAACGGTATTGGTGTGTGGACTGATTCTCTGAGACTCGAATGGCTTTGACGATAGCACAATTGGCAGAGCGCCTGGGCGCCGAGGTGGCCGGTCGGACCGAGGGTCTGGACCGGGAGATTACCGCGGTTCAGCCCGTGGCGGCCGCGGGCGCCGGAGACGTGACCTTCGTTGCGGATCGCAGGCACGAAGCTGCGGCCAAGACCTGCGCCGCCGCCGCGGTCCTGGTGGCCCAGACGATTGAAGGACTGGCGGCGCCGCAACTGGTCGTCGCGAATGTCGATGCCGCCTTGATCACGGTGCTGGAGCACTTCGCCCCTACGCTCAAGGGTCCGACCAAAGGGGTCGATCCCACCGCGCGGCTGGGCGAGAACGTGCAACTGGCCGCCGGGGTAAGCGTGGGTCCCTATGCGGTGATCAGGGACGACGTGCGGATCGGTGAGGACACATGTATCGGCAGCGGGTGCCGCGTGGGCGAGGGCTCCACGATCGGGGCCCATTGCCGGCTGGACAGCAACGTCGTTGTCTATCACCAGTGCACGATCGGCAACCACGTCGTGGTTCAGGCCAACAGTACGATCGGGGCCATTGGGTTCGGATACACTTTCCTGGACGGCGCCCATCGCTTGCTCCCGCACAACGGGGGCGTGGTGATTGAGGATTTCGTCGAGATCGGAGCCAACACGTGCGTTGACAGGGCGAAATTTGGCAATACCATGATTGGGGCCGGCACGAAGATCGATAACCTCGTCCAGATCGGGCATAATGTGATTATCGGGAAATGCTGTTTGATCGCTTCCCAGACCGGGGTGGCCGGCAGTTCCCGTCTCGGTGACGGCGTCGTGTTGGCCGGACAGGTCGGGCTGGCCGACAATATCGAAATCGGTGACGGCGCGATGATCGGGGCTCAAGCCGGTGTGATGAACAATGTGGAAGCCGGAAAGAAACTGGCGTGGACCCCAGCGGTGGATGTGAAAGAGGCGGCGCGGGCCATCGCCTACCTCTTCCGCCTGCCTAAGCTCGCACAACAACTCAAGCGCCTGACGGCGAAGGTAGAAAAACTTGAAGCTGCAAAGGACCATACAGGACGAGGGTAAGCTCGTCGGCAAGGGGCTGTTCGGGGGGGAGGAGGCCCGGGTGATTTTCCGTCCGGCACCGGAGGACACCGGTGTGGTCTTCGTGCGCACGGATGTCGCCGGCGCGGTGCGCATCCCCGCCCTGGCGCCCAACGTGGCCGAGCGGAGCCGTCGGACCAGCATCAAGAAGGGCGAAGTCAGCATCGAGACGGTCGAGCATTGCATGGCGGCTGTCAGTGCTCTGGAGATCGACAACCTGCTCATCGAGGTCGAGGGCGCCGAACTGCCCGCGCCCGATTGCAGTAGTGCTGATTATTTCAAGGTCCTCAAGCACGCCGGCGTTGTCGAACAGCAGAACCCCCGTCGAGACCTGGTGATCAGGAAACCGATCAGTGTCAGTTCGGGAGACTCCACGATCTACGCGCTGCCCCACGCCGACGACGGTCTGAACGTCACCTATGATCTGGACTATAGTGGACACACCGGCATCGGCCGGCAGATCTTCAGCTACCGGCTGACGGCGGAGAGCTTCGAAACGAACATGGCGCCGGCGCGAACGTTTCTGCTCGAGGTCGAAGCCCGGCAGTTGCACGCCCGCGGGGTCGGGGCCCACATTAGTCCCAAGGATCTTCTGGTCATCAACTCGGATGGCCCGATCAAGAATACTTATCGCTTTCCCAACGAATGTGTCCGGCACAAGATTGTGGACTTGATCGGCGATTTGGCGCTGGTTGGCCGACCGATCCTCGGGCGGGTCGTGGCTTACAAGAGCGGCCATGCGCTGAATCAGCAACTGGCGCGGAAGCTGTACGAACAGGCCCAGCAACAAGATCGGATGGAGAAATTCGGGACCGATGCGGTGCTCGACATTCGGCGGATTCAGAAGATCCTGCCGCACCGCTATCCGTTTCTGCTCGTGGACAAGATCATCGACGTGGAAGGCGACACGAGGATCACGGGCGTCAAGAACGTGACGTTCAACGAGCAGTTTTTCCAGGGGCATTTCCCCGGCACCCCGATCATGCCGGGCGTTCTGATCGTCGAGGCGATGGCCCAGGTCTCGGGCCTTCTGTTTGCCCAGCGACTGGAACACACCGGCAAACTGGCAGTTTTGCTGACCATGGACAACGTGAAATTGCGCAAGGCGGTGGTCCCGGGCGATCAACTGATTCTGACGGCTGAAACCGTGCGGCTGCGACGCCGGACCGCGCATTGTAAGTGTTACGCGATGGTCGACGACGTTGTCGCGGCCGAGGCCGAGATCAAGTTTATGCTCGTCGATGATGAGAAGATGTGACGCGCGAGCGATTTGAGTCTTTGTTGAGAGGCAGGTACTAAAGAGATGGCGAAAATACACCCCACGGCCGTAGTGGAACAGGACGCCCAGTTGGCTGACGATGTGGTCATAGGACCTCTTTGCGTGGTGGGCAAAGGTGTGACCATTGGCGCCGGCACCGTCCTTGATGCCAAGGTCGTTATAGCCGATCGAGTCACGATCGGGCGGGAGAACTACTTCTATCCGAATTCCGTGATCGGGTGCTGTCCCCAGGTGATGGGACTGACGCCTGATTCGGAGATCGGCGGGCTTCTGATCGGGGATCGCAACGTTTTCCGAGAAGGCGCGACGGTCCATCCGAGCCGCTATGGGGATGCCGCCACGGAGATCGGGAGCGACAATCTGGTTATGATCGGCACGCACATCGGGCACGACTGCACCATCGAGGACAAGACGGTCCTGAGCAACTGCGTCCAGATCGGTGGGCACTGCAAGATCGGGACCGGCGCCTGGTTCAGCGGCATGGCGGGCGCCCACCAGTTTGTAACCGTGGGGCAGTGGTGTTTCGTGGCGGGTCTGGCCGGTCTGACGCATGATGTACCGCCTTTCATGACGGTCAGTGGGCACTATCCGTCGGTCGTACGGAGCGTCAACAAGCGCGGCCTGACCCGGGCGGGGCTGGATGAAGCGCAGCAGCAGCGTATCCAGAAGGCCTACAAGCGCTTGTACCGCGATGAGGGTACGCTGCTGGCCAACGCCGAGGCCTTGGCCGGCGAGGATGGGATCGATGAAAATGTCAAGGCGATCGTCGAGGCGATCATCCAGGGCAGTCAACATCGCTTTGGGCGATACCTGGAAACTCTGAGAAGATAACGAAACGGACCAGGGTCCACACGGCTCGGGCGCGGCCCGACGCTGCCGGGCAACGGAGGCATGGGTGTGAACGGGGAGCAAATCATGGATGAAACGAAGATTCGAACTGCAGTGGTCGGGGCCGGCAAGATGGGCTCCATTCATGCGAAGGTCTACAGCCAATTGCCGGACAGCGAGTTGGTGGGCATCGTCGACGTCGATGCGGATCGAGCCGGAAAACTCGCCGAACAGTATGGTTGCGCGGCCTTTACCGATCCGGTCGAGGTGCTCGATAAGGTGGACGCCGTCACCGTGGCGACCCCGACGGTGACGCATCTGCAACTGGCCAAGCTTTTCCTGAAACAACGCATTCCCGTTCTGATCGAGAAGCCCCTGGCCGCGAGCGTGCGGGAGGGGCGCAAGGTGGTCTCTCTGGCCAAGCGCTACGATACCGTCGTGGCGGTCGGCCATTCCGAACGCTGCAACCCGGTCGTCCAGGCGATGAAGCGGCTCAGTATCGAGCCCAAGTTCATCGAGGCCCAGCGCGTCAGTCCCTACCCGTTCCGTTCTACGGACATCGGCGTCGTGCTCGACATCATGATTCATGACATCGACATCATCCTGTCCCTGGCGGCCAGCAAGATCAAGCGGGTCGACGCCGTCGGTGTCTCGGTCATCGAGGGAGGCGAGGACATCTGCAACGCCCGCATCGCGTTTGAGAACGGATGCATCGCCAACATCACCGCCTCGCGTTTGGCGCTCAAGACCGAGCGTCGCGTCCGCGTTTTCACGCGACAGGCGTACCTGAGTGTCGACTACCTCAAGAAGACCGGGATCGTGATCAAGACGGCGCCGAACACGAACGTCGTCGAGTGGATCAAGGAGCAGCGCGAGCGGGGCGACTTCGACTGGACGAGCGTGAACTGGCCCGACCTGTTGCACATCGAGCAACTGCAGATCGACGACAAGGAGCCGGTCCGACTGCAGCAGGAGGCGTTCCTCCGGGCGGTTAAGGACCGATCCTTCAGGCCCGAGGTCAGCGCCGAGGAGGGCTTGGCGGCCCTGAAGTGCGCCCAGAAGATCCTCAACGCCGTCAAACGACACAGGTGGGACTAACCCTCGTCGGTCCCCAGCAGTTGTCCACGCCGTAGCCGGCCGGGTCAGAGACAGATCCGCGCCGCCGTTGCGCCACAATTGGGTCTGTTTGGCTTTGTTTTTCCATGCGATCCTCGTTTGCGGTCTAAAAACGCGGTGAATTGGGTTTGTTTTGCATAAAAAGGTATGGCCCAGCGGCCCAGAAAGCCCCCCCAATGCCTTCGCATTTCCCCGCCCGGCGGACATCTGCGCTATCCTGGCCATGACCAACCACCTTCTGGATCGAATATTGAAGTATGCCTTATATCGCTCTATAGTAGTTATCTAGAATACCAACCCTTCCCCCCGGCGTCAAGCGAAATCCTGGTTGGGTGCAGATCGAAATTGACGCCGACGCAGCTCATCGATACTCTGTACTTCAGAGGTGTTCAGGGGATCTACGTGCGGAGAGGCTTCGACAGTCCAGCAGACAGAGGAATCTGTGATAGATCTACAGATTCGCGACGGATTCGTCGCGCCGGGCGAGAATACAATGTGGAAACGTCATTGACGCTCGGTGCTTAAGATGTGGGAGCAGCAGAGTGGATGGAGAGGCGGAGAGGTTTGTCATTGAGTGTGCTCGCGATGGTAGGCAAGAGGCTTGGCGCGAGTTGTTCGACTGGCATTTTAACGCCGTGCACGGGTTCTGTCTGGCCCTGACGGCGGGTCGGCAGGATCTGGCCGAGGAGGTCGCTCAGCAGGTGTTTGTGACCGCGGCCGGGCGGATTCATCGCTTCCGGTCCGAGCAGGGGACCTTTCGGCTGTGGCTGTGCGGGATTGCCCGGAACCGTTACCTTGCCCTCGAGGCCAAGGAGCGGCGACGCAAGCGGCACGAAACGCGGCCGGGCCGGGAGGATGCCCGTTCGATCGGTCGCGGCGCGCCGGAGACGCTGGTCCACGAGACGCTGGCCCGATTGCCGTTGAAATACCGTCGCGTGCTGGAAGACAAATACCTCAAACGACTGACCATGAAGGAAATGGCGCAGGTCGACGGCGGGAGTATCGAGGCGATCGAGTCCCTACTGCGGAGGGCCAGGGACCGATTCGCCCCCATCTACGAATCGCTCAGGAATGAAGGGTAGCAGAGGGTAGTGACATGAAAAGCCGGGATATCGACAGCCTCCTCCAAGACAGCTTCTCTGGCGATCCGCCCACGGCGGCTTTCCGGGCCCGGGTGTTGCGCGACTCGACGGCGGCCTTCCAGCGCGCCCGGTGGGCCCGGGTTCGATGGCACTGGGGCGTTGCCGGCGCGGCAGCGATCCTGCTCATGGGTGTCTCATTTCTCGTTGGTCGCCTGACAGTACCACGTTCGCCGATCGGGGGCGTGGCCCCGGCGGCGCAGAGCGCCAGTACGGCCCACGAAGTTGCGGTGTCGGATGACCTGATCGCCTGGTTGGATGCGGCCCGTCTGTTCAAGCAGTTGGGGATGGAGGACCGGATGGCCCGCGCCATCGAACGGGCGGGCAAATTGGGCCGGCATCACAGCACGTCGGCGGGCCACGCTCCCGGGCGCGTGGTCGCGGCGATCGACGCGCGGTCCGTTGAGGAAGACAAGAATCCAGTGGGGTTGGCCATCTTACCACGTCTGTACGAGCCAATCCGAAGCGTTGATGGGATCATGGCAAGTTCTTTGGGAGGTCATAACGATGCAAGCGAGAGCGATTAGATGGTTACTGTTGATCGTATGTCTGGGTTTGGCGGGAGTGGTCGCGGCCCAGGACAAGACGCCCAGCGTGCTGGATCGCGTTCAGAAGGTGGACGATCCCGAACTGGCCGAGTTGATCCGCGTGGCGATGGAGAAGCAGCCCACTCACGATCAGGACCGACGTTTGGATCTGATCCGCGAGGTGACGCGGCGCTATGTCCAGGTCAAGCTTCTGGATCAGCAGATCACAGAGGTCGCGCGCAAACTCCAAGCAGAAACCGGACCGCCGGAGATGCGCTATGAGCTGCTCATGGCCAAGACGGAACTCGAAGCCAAACGCATGACCGAACTGGCGGATCTGCGCAAGGTGATGGGCGTGGTCCCGAGACATCCGTTCGGCGAGCACCCGATCGGGACGCTCAACACCTTGTTGCACCTCGATCCGCTTGAGCAGGGCGTGGTGGTGATGGATACGCAGAAACCCTTCGTCTTCTGGGGCGTTCATCAGTGGCAATCAGGGGGGCTGCTCTCGACGATCGAGACGCTGGACTACGTCCGGGCCAAGATGTCGGACAAGAGCAACCTGCCCCTGCACGTCATTATCTATGTAGCCCGTGAGAGGAAAGCGGAGGCAGAGGGATTCGCCAGCCAGATCAGGGCGCTGGCCCGAGAGCTCCACGTCGAGTACCAGACCTACATCGAGATGGATGGGCGCGTGTGGATAGGCACCGGCGCGGCGCCGTTTATCCTGAGGGAGGGGCGGATCTACACCTTCTACCCACTGCCTGTGCCAAGTCCGAACGCCCCAGAAAGCGAAACCCTCGCCACAGGTGCGGTGGAGCCCCGTGAACTCGAATCGCACATTCTGTGGCGCTTGACGAAGCCGAAGAATGTGCCGGTGACGTTCGAGATCGAGTATGACCGAGGGGGCTTCGAGCAGGCGCAGCGCATCGCCGAGAAGGTCAGGCGCCTCGCGACACAGTTGAAGCTTGCCGAACTGGTTGACGTGAACGCCACGCTCGTTGAGCCGCTTCCCATCTCGGCTTTCCTCGGCGCGTGGCGCGCTATTACGCCAGGTGAGATTCGCACGATTGAGATCAAACCCGAAGGCTACGCCGACCTGGACATGAATGTGTCCCGACGACGTGACTCCGATAAGACGATGACACGGGCCCAGTGGACACCCGGGGTCAAGCAGCTATACATCGACACCAAGAAACTGACCACGTACAAAGCAGATTTTGACGAACAAGGGCATCTTGTGCTGGATCGAGGCACCATCTATCCGCAGGGCAGTTGGAACGATGAGGGGGGGCTGCCGATCGCTTTCGAGAAGGTTCAAGAGTGAGACGCCAGCCATCTCGTCGTCTACCGGGGTATGTTCTACCCGTATGGCAGCTTCCACATATCGTACGGGCAGCCGACGATTTTGGGAAAGGTGCGGTAGAAGGCGACCTCTACATCATCGAGTGGGACGCCCGCCGTACGTTGCCGGGTAGGTACTTAGGGGTCTCGGCGTAGATCAGCCTATCGTTTGGTGAATATCGGGGACAGCCATTGCTGGCTGTCCCCGCTTTTTTCTGGGCCGAGTATGCGGCATTGAAATGGCAGACGATTCTTGCAAGGAAGCGGCGGGACATTACAATAGCCTCCGGAGTTGAAATCGTCTTAGGACTATTATCCGGGAGGCCGATTATGTTGGAAGAGAACAAGACGCTAGTCCGCCGTTACTACCAGGAGGCCATGGGGGATCTGTCGGGGATCGACGAGATCGTGGCGCCGTCATTTGTGGATCACCATTTTCCAGCCGAGATGCCGCCGGGACCGGCGGGCGTGAGGAAGTTCTTCACCGAGTTCATGAGTAGCATTTTCAGCGAGGCGCGGATCGAAATCGATTTTCTGCTGGCCGAAGGTGACAAGGTGGATTGCCACTTCGTTTTCTGCGGCCGCCATACCGGCGACGGCGCGGGGATTCCCCCTTCCGGAAACGTCATTACCGTGCCGGCGATCAGTACATTCCGGATCGCCGACGGCCAGCTCGCCGAGGCCTGGGAGATCTACGACAGCGGCGCCATGCTCCAGCAGATGCAGGCGGAAGCATAATAGGGACGGACCCTATTTATGATCGACTAAAACTAGGGTCCGTCCCTAGTTGTGCCCCTAGTTAGTTCCTATTCAGTTGTGAAAGAGTTGAATGATGCCTAGAAATGTAGTCGTTTTGTTTTTGCTCGTCGCAGTACTGATGTTGTCCTCGTGCCAAGTGAATCCCGGAGCGGGCGACAAGGCCGTTTCTCATTCGTTTCTCTGCACCGATTACGGCGCCAACATGATCCGTATCGTCTCGGCGCAAGGCGAGATCGTGTGGGAGCACCGTGTGGATCGGCCGCAGGATGCATGGCAATTACCTAACGGCAATGTCCTTTTCACCCATCTGCGCGGGGTCAAGGAGATCACGCGTGGCAAGGAGATCGTCTGGGAATACCAGACGGAGAAGCCGAACGAGGTGCACAGTTGCCAGCCGTTGCCCAAGGACGTGGTCATGGTCGGTCTTTCCGGGCCGTGCGAGATTCTTGAAGTTGGCCGCGACGGCGCCATCCTCAAGACGGTCAAGCTCAAGAGCGACAAGAAGAACGTGCATGGCCAGATGCGCCAGGTCAGGAAACTGCGCAACGGCCACTATCTGGTCGGGCATACCGCCGACCGCGTGGTCAGGGAATACGATCCGAACGGCAAAGTGCTTCGCACGATTTCCGTCCCGGGCAACCCCTTCGGCGGCGTCCGCCTGCCTAACGGCAATACGCTCATCGCCTGCGGCGACGGACACGGCATCGTCGAGGTCGATCCCGACGACAACATCGTCTGGCGGATTAACGAGAACGATCTCGATGGGCACCCCTTGCGATTCGTCGCGGGCACACAACGGCTTCCCAACGGCAACACGGTGGTGTGCAACTGGGGTGGGCACGGCCACGTCGGCGAACAGCCGCAGATATTTGAAGTCACGCGGGACAAGAAAGTCGTCTGGCAGATTTTCGATTACGAGAAGTTCAGCACGATTTCCCATATCCAGGTGCTCGACGTCAAAGGCAATGTAACAAAAGGGAAGATCCTCCGCTGAAGAATCGCGGCGGGCAAAATATGATAGGGATATAAAAGGGACGGACCCTATTATTGTCCGGCCATAAATAGGGTCCGTCCCCATTTATTTCCATTTATTCAGGATGGTGGCGTGAAGTCGAATGGCAGAATCATCACGATTGGCTTGTCCCCGGCCTGGGATGTGAGTTGCCGGGGTCGGGATCTGGATTGGGGTCGTCACCCGGAGATCGACGAGCAGGTGGTCCGCCCGGCCGGCAAGGCGCTGAACGTCTCATCCGCGTTAGCGTGGATGGGCCACGCGAGCGTCGCGGCTGGTCTGTGGGGGCGTGAGGACTCCGAACAGATGCGTCGTTCCGTTTGTGGGCAGGGTGAACTCGTGCGTGTCAAGATGACGCTGGTCGATGGTCCGACCCGGCGGAACATCACCGTCGTGGACACGCTCAATCGGCGGGAGATGCACCTGCGTCAGAAGAGCCGCCTGGCCACGTCGGCCTCCTTGGCGTATCTGAGCGCCGATCTGAGGACTCTCGTTCGTCCGGATGACGTGTGTGTGTTCGCCGGCGCGATGCCGACCGGTTCCCTGGTAGAGTTGCTCGTCGCCCTGGTGCGGGCTTGTCACGATCGCCAGGCCCCCGTGGTCGTCGATACGCACAGTCAGGCTCTTAGGAGCCTGGTGGATGCCGGATTGCCCTGGCTGATTGCCCCCAACGTCGAGGAACTGGCCCAGTTGCTCGGATCGGAGGTCAAAGATACGCCCGCCAAGCTGGTCGCCGCGGCCCGGACGCTGCTGGAGAAAGTGCCGACGGTTCTGATCAGTCGGGGGGCCAGAGGCGCGATCCTGGTCACGAAAAGGGGCGCCTGGTCAGGCTGCGCCACGACGCGGGGCAAGGTGCTGGAGACCGTCGGCTGTGGCGATTACCTCCTGGCCGGATTCCTGGCCGGCTACCGCCAGCGCCACAACGCCCGCACCGCCCTAGGCACCGCCCTGAAAGTCGCCACCGCCCGCGCCCAAGGCTGGACCGAGACCCACACCTGGTCGCGAGCAAGGGGCCGGATCGAGGTCAGGGTCGATCCTCTCTGAATGGGTCTAGCCCAATTCTGTGGAAAAAATGAAAAAAAGTTGCATCGCCTGGGGCGATTCGCTATATTACTGAACTTGTGGTTGTTTTGTCGCAAGGGGTAGAGTTGGACCGCGGGAGCGGTCATTGGGGTCAGCAGGATCACGGCATGGCTGACTCAAGCCTCCGACAAGGCCTTACCAGACCGCTCCAAGGCGGTCTCCGTGACAGCTTGAGATCGGAAGATCCAAATGCTCGCGGTCGGAAGTACAGTTGGTTTGTGGACTTCCATCCGGGATTTGATGTCTATAAATTGACCCGGTGGTGTAATTGGCAACACCTGGGCTTTTGGTGCCCATATTCCAGGTTCGAGTCCTGGCCGGGTTGTTTCGGATTTGACAAGGTTATTGGATTCTTGAAAGGACTCCATGGCTGAACGAGTAGCCATCCTGTTGGCGGCTGGCGCCAGTAGCCGAATGAACACCCAGTTGCCCAAGGTGCTGCACGAGGTAACGGGTCGCCCGATGCTGGCCTATGTTTTGGATGCCTGCCGCAGTGTTGGAACGGACAAGATTTACGTCGTCGTCGGTTTCGGCGGCGAGCAAGTCCGAGAGCGATTTGCTGATGCGTCCGATATTGTATGGGTTGAGCAGACTGAACAGCTCGGCACAGCCCATGCGGTTGGATGTTGCAAGGAATACCTGAAGGACTTCGAGGGTGAGACGCTCGTTCTCTGCGGCGACGGTCCCCTGATTCGGGCCAAGACGCTTCAGACGTTGATCGAGAAGCATGAATCCGAACATTCGGTGGCGACGCTGGCCACCGCGGTACTGGAGGATCCGACCGGGTATGGTCGCATTGTCCGGGATGCTTACGGGAATATCCAGGGCATCGTTGAGCACAGCGACTGCAATCCGGCCCAGCGGGTGATTCGCGAGGTGAATCCGAGCTACTACCTTTTCAACAATAGCGCCTTGTTCTCGGCGCTGGAGCAGGTCAAGCCGGACAACGTCAAAAAGGAGTTCTATCTGACCGATGCCCTGTCGGTGCTGATCGCCGGCGGCAAGAAGGTGGTGGCGATCACCGCGGTCCGCCCGGAAGAGGCGATGGGTGTCAACAGTCGCGCTCAACTGAGTGTGGCCAGCAAGATTATGCAGCGCCGCATCCAGCAGGAGTTGATGGAAAACGGCGTGACGATCGTCGATCCGGACAATACCTGGATCGACGCCCGTGCCCAAATCGGCCAGGATACCGTGATTGAGCCGTTTACCTATATCCACGGCCCGGTCCAGATCGGTCGGAGTTGCCGGATTGGGCCGTTCGCCTTTCTCCGTAACAAGACGACCCTGGCCGATGATGTGGTCCTGGGGGTCTTCACCGAGGTCAAGGACGTTTCGCTGGCCGACGGTGTGCGGGCTCGGCATCACAGCTATCTGGGCGACGCGGTCATCGGGCAGAACGTTAATATCGGGGCCGGCTCCCTGACAGCGAACTTCGACGGCAAGAGTATCAACCAGACGACGGTGGGTGATGAGTGTTATATCGGCACTGGGGCCGTATTGATCGCCCCATTGGTGATCAAGCCCGGGGCGCATATCGGCGCCGGGACGGTTGTCTCCCAGGAGAGCGCCGATACACTTGGGGAGAAACGTTAAGGGCGGTAGTCGAACTAGAGCGGAATTCAAGGCTAAGCCAAGAGGCTGATTCGCATGTTTCTGAACGATAGTTTGAAGATATTCTCCGGCACGAGCAATCCTGCTTTGGCCGGAGCGGTGTGTAAGTATCTCGGCATTCCGATCGGCGGGGCCAAGGTCAGTCACTTCCCGGACGGCGAGAAGATGGTCCGGATCGAGGACGATGTGCGGGGCCGGGACTGCTTTGTCTTGCAGTCGACCTGTCAGCCGGTGGATGAGCACTTGGTCGAGTTGCTGATCTATCTGGACTGCCTGCGGCGGGCCAGCGCCAAGCGCATCACGGCGGTGATGCCCTACTTTGGCTACGCGCGCCAGGACCGCAAAGACGAGGGTCGCGTGCCCATTACCGCCAAGTTGGTGGCGAATTTGATTGCCACCGCCGGTGCCGATCGTGTCTTGGGCATTGATCTGCATGCCCATCAGTTGCAGGGCTTCTTCGATATTCCAGTCGATCATCTGACGGGGGAGTTGGTGCTGAGCCGCTACTTCCGCGACAAGAAGATCGACAAGCTCACGGTGGTTTCGCCGGATGTGGGCAATATCAAAACGGCGGCGCGGTACGCTTCGCACCTGAGCGGCGACCTGGCCATCGTGCACAAGCGGCGTCTCAGTGGAGACCGTGTCAAGGCCGACGAGCTGATCGGTCAGGTGGAAGGCCGTAATGTCCTGATGTGTGATGACATGATCGCCACGGCTGGGACGGTGTGCAGCGCTGCGGAGTTGGTCAAGCAGCGCGGCGCCAAGAAGATCTACGTCGGAGCCACCCACGGTGTCTTTGTGGGACAGGCGCTGGAGCGGCTCAAAGCGGCGCCCATCGACGAAGTGGTCGCCACCGACACCATACCGTCGAACGACGAGACGAAGAAATTTGGGAAAATCAAGGTGCTAAGCGCCGCGGCCATGCTCGGCGAGGCGATCAAAAGGATTCATAGAGACGAGTCGGTTAGCAGTCTCTTTGGTCAGGGGGGGTAAGACCGGAAGTAACGTGAGCATTCGATCGGATTGGACTGTCTGGATATAGTTTTTTTCGGGTGAAGAGATTATGAACAAAACGTTGGTTTTAGAGGCGCAGGTCAGAGAACACACCGGTTCGAGGGCGGCCGCCAAGATCCGCAAGCAGGGCCGCATCCCGGTGATCGTGTACGGCCACAAGCAGGACGCAATGGCGATTTCGGTGGACGCCCATGATTTCGCGGGAGGTCTGCACCGCGGGCAGCGGCTCATAGACGTCACGGTCGAGGGCCAGACGCAGAAGATGATTATCAAAGCTCTGCAATACGATTACCTCGGGCGTGATATCGTCCACGTCGATCTGATGCGCGTGGATGTGACTGAGACGGTGCGTGTCACGGTGGCCATCGAAATGAAAGGGACCGCCGAGGGGACCAAGGAAGGCGGCATTGTGGAAGAGCACGCCGACCGACTCGAGGTGGAGTGCCTGGTTACCAATATGCCGGAGACGATTGTCGCGTCCGTCAAAGAGATCGGGGTCGGCGATGTGCTCCATGCCGGCGATATTACCCTTCCGGAGGGTGTCAAGCTCCTCAGTTCGCCTGATACGATCGTAGCGACCTGTCACCTGGTTGCGGCGGCCAAGACGACGGAGGAACTCGAGGAAGAGGCCCCGACGGTGCCCGAAGTGATCGGCGAGAAGACGGCCGAGGGTGAAGAAGAGGGCGGTCAGGGTTAACATGCTGATCGCGGTGCTGGACCGGAACTGATGGCTGAACTCAAACTTGTTGTCGGCCTGGGTAATCCGGGGCCGGAATATGCCGAGACCCGGCACAACCTGGGCTTCAAGGTAATCGAGGCCCTGGACGAACGGCTCGGCGTCGCGGTGACGAAGCAGAAGTTCGGGGCCCGGGTCGGTGACGGCTATTTTCAGGGTTGCAAACTGATGCTGTTGAAGCCGTGGCAGTTCATGAATCGCAGCGGTCAGGCGGTGGCTACGGCGGTCGGGTTCTACAAGCTCGATCTGGCGGACCTGATCGTGGTCACCGACGACTTGGCGCTGGAGCCGGGCCGCGTGCGTGTGCGTGCGAAGGGCTCGGCCGGTGGTCACAACGGCCTGGCGGATATCATCGCCAAGCTGGGCAGTGATGAATTCGCCCGCTGCCGCGTGGGGGTGGGCGCTTGTTCGGGTTGGCGGCAGGTCGATTATGTGCTCGGCAAGCCGGCGCCGGAAGAGAAGCCGTTGATCAACGACGGCATCCTTCGGGCTCGCGACGCGGTGTTGTGCTGGCTGGAAGCCGGTATTGGCACGGCGATGAATGACTTCAACAGCAGTCAGGTGTGAAACCTGGTATAGGCTGCGATGGTTCGAACTAGGTATTGATTTCTACGATTGCTATTTGTAATCAGGAGGTAACAGGTTTGGAAACGGTTGCGAAGCGGTTATACGAAGGGATGTTCCTGTTGGACTCCGCTCAAGCGGCGGCGGATTGGGAAGAGACGCTCTCCGTGATCAAGACGATTCTGCAGCGTGCGGACGCCGAGGTTGTCGCGATGCGGAAATGGCAGGAGCGCAAGCTGGCCTATGACATCGATCATAAGACACGGGGCACCTACATCCTGTGCTTCTTCAAGGCCAACAGCCAGCGAATCGCCGGGATTGAGAAGGATGTGCTGCTTTCTGAGAAGGTCATGCGCGTCCTGATCCTCAGCACCGAGGGCCGGCCCGCGGCGATGCTGGAAAAAGACATCGCTGGTGAAGAGGAGAAACCGTCGGCACCAACGCCAAGGCCGGCACCGACGCCGGCACCGGCACCGACCGAGCCGGCCGCTGCGCCTGCTGCAGCGGAGGCGGCTGTCCCGGAGGCACCGGCCTCGGAACCAGTCTCGGAACCAGTCTCGGAACCGGTCTCGGAACCGGTCTCGGAACCGGCCTCGGAACCGGCCTCGGAACCGGCCTCGGAACCAGCCCCGGACGCCGAGTCTGAGGCGCCGAGCGTCGAGCCGACTGTCGAAGGCGACGCTGAAGCGGCCGAAGCTCCGGTGGCGGAAGCCGAGTCGCCGAGCGAGGTCGCGGGCGATACCGAAGATACGGAAAAGGTCACGGAGTAGCCGGACCCGCGTCGTTCGTGTTGCGCTGGGCACAGGGCCCACAACATGGATCGGATCGGACATAGAGGCGGCAAGCCGGAATTTTACGGAGAGTGTGCAAGATGGCTGGCTTTAACAGAGTTCTGCTGATGGGCAATCTGACGCGTGACCCTCAGCTTTCGTATACGCCGAGTCAAACCGCGGTGGTGGACTTCGGTGTCGCGACCAATCGCACTTGGACGGCCCAGGACGGCAGCAAGCGCGATGATACGTGTTTTGTCGACTGTCGGGCGTTCGGACGGATGGCCGAGAACATCAACAAGTTCTTTACCAAGGGCAAGCCCATTTTCGTCGAAGGGCGTCTGACCTTTGACCAGTGGACGGCCCAGGACGGGACCAAGCGCAGCAAGCACCGGGTCACCGTCGAGAATTTCACCTTCCTGCCGGGCACCGGTGGGGGGGGCGGGCAAGGCGGGCCGGGAGGCCAGAGTGGCCCATCCGGTCAAGGCGGTCAAGGCAGGCCGGGAGGCCAGAGTGGCCCATCCGGTCAAGGCGGCCAAGGCAGTTACGGCGGCGCTCAGGAAAGACCGTCGGGGCCGCCAGCCAATAACATCCCTGACGATGATATACCGTTTTAGTCTCTACACATAAAATATCAGCTTACATTGTTCGCGATGAGGTAAGAAATGGCACCACGACCGCAACAAAAGGGAAGAAGAAGACCTGGTTTTTCGGGAACACGCGACCAGACCCAGTGTCGCTTCTGTCGAGGCGGCATCAAGTACGTCGACTACAAAGACATCGAAACGCTGCAGAAACTGCTGACGAATCGCGGCAAGATATACTCGCGCAAACGCAGCGGCAACTGCGCCGGCTGCCAGCGTAAGGCCAAACGGGCGATCAAGCGGGCCCGCTTCATGGCGTTGCTGCCCTACTTCACCTAGGCGTGTGGGTGGCGCGGCACGGTTGAGGATGAGTGATTTCGTCAGAATGGTTACGAGGTACGAACTATGAAAGTGTTGCTTTGCGAAGATATTAGGAAACTGGGCTGGCTCGGTGACGTCGTTGAGGTTGCCGAAGGATACGCGCGGAATTATCTGCTGCCCCAGGGTAAGGCCAAGGTGGCGACGGAGGGAAATATCCGGTCGATCGCCAAGGCCAAGGCCGAGCGGTCCACGGAGCGTGTGAAAGAGCAGAAGCGTCTGCAGGCGGCGGCCGAAGCGGTTTCCGGAGCCGAAGCGGTGGTGGCTGCCAAGGCCAACGAACATGGCGGGCTCTTCGGTTCGATCACCGAGAAGATGATCGCTGCGAATCTGCGCGAGCAGGGGTTTGCGGTCGCCGACGAAGTAGTCAAGCTGGCCGAGCATATCAAGCAGGTCGGTAGCCACGAGGTGACGCTGAAGTTTTCCGATGAGGTCACGGCTACCGTTACTGTCGTGGTGGTTGCGGAAAAGACGGACGAGGAAACGGAGAACGAGGAGGAGTAGACCTCGTTCGAGTTTTGTCTCCGTTGTTGTTGTCCATAAGGCTCGTATAGGTGGAGATGGGCGGGGCGCGGCGCTGGCCGCGTCACGGGGCCTTATGGCGCTGAAGGGGTGCCCCGTTGCTGCGCGAGATGCTTGGGTCCGGTGACGGGACGCCGCTGGAGGCGCGCTGCTCAACGCCAGTGCGCCGAGGGGGGGGAGCAAACCTGTAGCGCACCCTGGTTCGAATGGCTCACGCTGGGCGTCTGAGAGGGTCGCCCTTCAGGGCTGCCTGGTTTTTCGCGGCAGATGGGGGCCTGCGGCGTGTTTGCACGCGCCGGCGCGCCGAGGATATCCCGGAAGCGATCATCGATCTCATGAATGCGGAAGCGGCTGCGCCAATGCAAGGATGTGCAGTGTTTTCGGTCCTGGGCGAGGGCATCGGGACGGCAATGCACAGGTTATCCACAAAGCGGACTTGCGACGTGCAAAACGTGTTGACAACATTTTTTTTTGGAGCGCAAAGTCAGTGCTCTCAAGTCCCTCTGAGACGTGGAAAAGAAACGGCCCGGAATGGCGTTGATTTGCGGCCGTTCTCGCAAATAATAGCAGCATAAGTATTTGGTTTCGATTAACGGATTGAATGGGTCATGATACTGGTTGACGCGGCGCGATAAGAGCGGCGTTATCAGTGCTGTTAGGGAGATGTCGATGCAGGGCGCAATCACGGATGAGGGTTCCCGCATAGTGGGGTCGGGTGCTGAGACCATTGCCGAAGCGCTGGCGGCGCGGATTGGGCCGCAGAAGTTCCGGATCTGGTTTCAGAGCTGCGCCCGGTTCACGATGGCCGAAGGGTACCTGAAAATAGGCGTTCCGAACCCCTTCATGGCGAATTGGCTCGAGAGTCACTTCCTGCGCGATATCCAGGCGGCCGCTCACACGGCGACGGGCGCTCATCCGAAGATCTCCTTTGCCGTCGACCCGGAACTGACCGGCGAGACCCGTCGGGTCGCCGTCAAGAATGCCACGGAGCCCAAGACAGAGAAGGCGAGGCCTTCGTCTCGTCCGGCGACGCCCGTTTCACCACGTCGGGCCAAGCGCTTGAAGCTTACGCTGGACACCTTCGTTGTCGGTGCGTCGAACGAATTGGCCCACAGTGCGGCCAAGGCGGTGGTCCGAGAGCAGGAGAGCCCGTTCAATCCCTTGTTTATTCACGGGGGCTATGGCGTCGGCAAAACCCATTTGCTTCAGGGCATCTGCAGCGGTGTGACCGCACTGAGGCCGCAGACGAACTGGCTTTACCTCTCGGCTGAGGATTTCGCCAATCAGTTCGTGCTGGCCTTGAAGACGAAGAAGCTGGAGATGTTCCGCCAGCGGATGAGGAAGACAGATCTGCTGGCGATCGACGACATCCATTTCCTGGCCAGCAAACCTTCCACACAGGAAGAGTTTCTGCATACCTTCAATACCATTAGCCTGGCCGGCAAGCAGGTGGTCCTCGTTTCCGACGCCCATCCCAAGATGATCGGGCAGTTGTCGGAAAAACTGGTTAACCGCTTCGTCTCCGGGATGGTGGTCAAGATCGAACCGCCTGACTTCCAGACCCGGTGCGAGATTTGCCGGCAGTTCGTCCAACGGATGACCAAGACGGGCTTCGGCGGTCGGGCGAATGAGCAGGGTGGCCAGATGTCCGACAGCGTTATCACGTTTGTGGCCGAGCGCGTGCGGACAAACGTCCGAGAACTCGAAGGCGCATTGCTGAAGCTGGTCGCCTATGCGGCGCTGCAGAATGGAAGGATCACCCTTTCTATGGCGCAGACGGTGTTGGCCGAGCATATCGAGCGATGTGATCCGATTGTGCATGTCTCGGATATCGAGGCGACGGTGGCGACCTATTTTGGCACCACGCCCAGCAATCTGCATTCGGCCAAGAAGGATCGGACGGTCTCTCTGGCTCGGCACTTCAGTATGTACCTGACCCGCAAGCACACCAAGATGTCCTCTTCGGAGATCGGCCGGGCCATGGGTAACAAGAACCACGCGACGGTCCTCGTCGCCTGCAAGAAGATTGAGGGGCTCCTGGAGCGCAACGAGGAACTCAACTGGAAAAGCCCGCATGGCAACAAGGTGGCCAAGGCTGAAGCCATCCTCTCCTATCTCGAAGACCGAATCTCCCACTGACCTCCACGTATTTCCCGATCGTGCGACGCTGGCCCACCGTCTTGGGCATTGACCCGGATAAGCTGAACACGTATAAACGAGGCTCGTAACACCGTGTATTTGTCGAGATAGTATATATGGCTGATGAAAAGCGAAATACCTGGAGCGCCAAGCTCAAAAGGACGTTCACATCGGTGCTGCCCGTTTCCAAGAGACGCAAAGGCAAGTGCATCAACTGTGGCGCCTGCTGCAAGCTGCCCAACGTCTGCAAGTTCATCAAAACCGGCGCCGACGGGAAGGTCTATTGTGCGGTCTACCCGATTCGCCTGCTGAACTGCCGGAAGTATCCACGAAGCGAGTCGGAATTGATCACCGCAGATACCTGCGGCTATCGCTTCGAGTAGGTCGAGATGAATTCGGTTCGGGTCGACCTCGTGAACTGAGGTCCCCTCGGCAGCGGTGTGCGCGGAGATGTGCGTTCTTGTTTAAGTCGTTTTATGTCAATGGATTGCCGTCTTTTTGAGGCAAAATTGCGATTTGACCCCATACGCTATGGCATTTGAGTAGAATATGAGGGCTGAAATCTTCATTAGGGACCCTTTCATCGATGAGCGATTTGTTGGACACGATCAAAAGCCCGGCCGATCTGAAGAAGCTGCCGGTTTCGGATTTGAGCACGCTGGCCGAAGAGATTCGCCAGTTCATGCTGCACTCCATCAGCAAAACGGGGGGCCATTTGGCCAGCAACCTCGGGGCTGTCGAGATGACCCTGGCGTTGCACTACGTCTTCGATTTCCAGCAGGACAAGTTACTCTGGGATGTCGGGCATCAATGCTACACACATAAGATCATCACGGGTCGTCAGGCCGGCTTCCAGCATCTGCGCCAAGTGGAGGGCATCAGTGGTTTCCCCAACCCGGCCGAGAGCCAGTACGACCAGTTCTCTGTAGGCCATGCCGGCACTGCGGTGCCGACCGCTATCGGGATGGCGCTGGGCGAGCAGGTCAAGGCCAGAAACGCACCGGCTCAGCAGCGGCACGCCGGCGCCGAGAAATTGAAGCGCGTCGTGCCGAGTGTCGTCGCGGTGGTCGGCGATGCCAGTATTGTTAACGGCGTTTCCTTCGAAGGCCTGAACAACCTTGGCCTGGTCAAGCGTCAGTTGCTGATCGTGCTGAACGACAACAACATGGCCATCGACGCCACCGTCGGCGCCGTGGCCAAGTACTTCTCCCGCGCGCGGCTTAGTCAGACCTATGAAGACCTGCGGCGGACCACGAAGAACATCCTCGAACACGTCCCCGGCATCGGGCGCAGCGCCGAGGAGGCCGTCGAGAAGATCAAGAAGAGCATTCGCATGGTGGTCTCGCCGAGCCAGTTGTTCGAGAGCCTCAACATTCCTTACTTCGGGCCGGTGGATGGGCACGATATCGAGGCGCTCGTGCGACTGTTCGAGGCGATGGGCGAGGTGAATCACCCGGTTCTCTTGCACGTGCACACCAAGAAAGGCAAAGGCTTCGATCCGGCCGACGAGGGTCCGACGCGATTTCATTCCACAGGGCCTTTCAAAATGAACGGCGCGTGTGTCGAATCGACCACGGTTTCGCCGCGACAGACGTATACCGAGGCCTTCGGTCAGGCGCTGGCCTCTCTGGCGGAAAACGATGACCGTATTGTCGCGATCACCTCGGCGATGTGCGACGGGACGGGCCTGGTGGGCTTTCGGGAGAAACATCCGGATCGGTTCTACGACGTGGGAATCGCCGAGAGCGCCGCGGTCGACATCGCCGCCGGGATGGCCCGAACCGGTCTGAAGCCGGTCGTCTGCATCTATTCGACGTTCCTGCAACGCAGCTTCGATCAGATCTTCCAGGAAGTGGCCCTGCAGAATCTGCCGGTTGTCTTCTGCGTGGATCGGGCCGGTATGGTCGGCTCCGATGGTCCCACCCATCATGGGCTGATGGACATCGGTTACCTGCGGATGATGCCCAACATGATTCTCCTGGCGCCGGCCGACGCGGTGGAGATGGCCCGGGCCCTGGAGTTCGCCCTGGCCCAGAGCCACCCGGTCGTCATCCGATACCCCAAGGGCGCCGTGCCGCCGGAGGAATTCGTCCGCGCGGCTTCCGACAAGCCTTTCGAACTGGGCCAAAGCATTCTCGTCAGGCGGGGCCGCAAGTCGGTCCTTACGATTGCGACTTATGGGACGATCCTGGCCGAAGCGCTCAAGGCGGCACAAACCTTGAGTGATGACGGGATCGCCGTGGACGTTGTCAATGCACGCTTCGCCGCCCCGGTCGATGAGAAGCTCCTGACCGGTCTGTCGCGCGGAAAGGGCCTCATCACGGCCGAAGATCACCGTCTGGCGTGTGGGTTCGGCTCAGCGGTGCTCGAACTGGCCGCCGCCAAGGGCCTCGACATGGGCAGGATTCGCACCCTCGGCGCACCGAGGCGGTTTATCGGGCACAACTCTCGGCAGACCCAACTCATGGAGGCGGGGGTAACGGCCGATGAGATAGTCAAAGCGGCAACGGAAATGCTGTTAGACCGAGGCGGTAAACGCAGACAAAAATGAGTTCAACCAGATCTCTGCCCAAGCTGGTTATCTTTGGCGATCCCGCGAAAGGGCCGGTGGCTGAGGCCATCGAGGGGTTCTCCCGATTCATTCGGGACAAGGCCCAGATCCTCGCCAGTTGTTACATCGAGAAATGCACTATCGACGTCTTGAGCAAGAGCGATTTCGCGATCGTCTTCGGCGGCGACGGCAGCATCATCTCGGCGGCCCGAGATCTCAGCCAGGCCAACGTGCCCGTCATCGGTGTCAACCTCGGGAAGCTCGGATTCCTGGCGGAATTCAGCGTGAGCGAACTCGAGGAGCTGTTTGACAACATTGTTTCGGGCAAGGCCCCCATCGAAAAGCGTATGCTGCTCGGTTGCAGCGTTTGCCGGATGTCCGAGGGGAACCGGGAGAGTTTCCGCTCGACGGCCGTCAATGAGGTGTTCATTACCGCCGGACCTCCCTATCGGATGATCGAGCTGAAGATCGCCGTCGATGGCCAGTACGTGGCCAGTTGCGTCAGTGATGGGTTGATCGTCTCGACGCCGACCGGCTCGACGGCCTACAACCTCTCGGCCGGAGGGCCGATCCTGGCCGGCGCGATGGAGGCCATGGTCATTACGCCGATTTGCCCGCATTCGTTAAGTTTTCGGCCCATCGTGATCGATGCGCACAGCGTCATGGAAGTCCGTTGTACGCGGGTCAATGAGGGGACCACCGTGTCTGTCGATGGACAGGTTTCGCGACAGTTGTCAGTTGACGATGTTGTGAGAGTTGGACGGGACAAGAGCAGCTTTCTCGTGGTCAACAATCCGCTGCGAACCCGATGGCAGACGCTGGCCTCCAAGTTGAGTTGGGCCGAGAGACCGAAGTACGAAAGACATTGAGTTCGGTTGGCATGTGGATGCAGGGACCGCACACACCGCTCCAGCCCTTGAGATCAGGGTGGCATCATGAGTGTTTCACCATTCGTCAGGCAGTTAAGGCGTCCGGCGTCCGTGACAATCGCATTGTTGTGTGTGTTGGCGGTCTGCTCGTCGGCTAGTGACGCCAGCGGGTATGGCGGCGCGGGGCCGGCCAGTCCGGTCCGCTCGGCGACGACGCCTCTGAGCAGCTATCAGTCAGGCACAATCGGCCGGCCCAACCCTTTGAATAGCGGCGGCAACCGGGTCGTCACCGGTAATGTCGGCGCGGGCAAGCACTTTCGGGGCCCCGTGCCGTACCGTTCAACGACGAGTCTCAGCGCCCCCCTGGGTTCGACGTCGCTCGACTCGTTCATGCGCTACACCGCGCCGCCCGTAACGCCGAGGTCTGGGGCGGGAACCTATGGATCGTTCTATTCACGGACCGGGACGGTAACGAGCACGTTGCCCGGCACGCGGTATGTCTCGACCCCTGGGGTGCTGCGCGTTGGTTCCGGCGCTGTGCCTCGACAGGGCGTCAACTCTGGCGATGCGCTGTATTCGGATCTGCCTTCGTCGTCTTCATGGTCGCCGGACGCCGGTTCTCTCAGCGGTGGCGCGACTCTCGATGCAACACCGCGTTTGAAACTTTGGCCCGGATCAACGCCCGACCCGGCCGGAGAGAGAACCCTGAAGGGATTCGGCGAGCCGCTGGCCGACGGTTATCTTTCACCACCGCGCACCGAGACTGTCACCGGTGGTGACTACAAACAGCAGATGGAGGCATTGCAGCAGCGCTTGGGCGCTGTCCAGAGCGAGTTGTCGGCCCTGGAGCAGAGCCTGGCGGCCCGGGACAATTCGTCTCAATTGCCCGGCGAAACCGATAAGGTGTCCGGTACCTTTTTCCAGCAACTACCTGGACCGGATATTACCGCCTCGGAAAAGAAGACGCCGAACGCCCTCGAGCCTCGGCCGAGTCAGTCTCGCAAAGACGAACTCTTGCAGGAGACCGCTCGTTTGCTGTCCGCTACGACCGGATTGCCCGCGTCGGATGCTGTACAGGATAGCGCTCTGTCCTGGGGCGCCAGTCCAGACAGTGCCTCAATGATGAGCACCGATACGGAGACCCGCCTGCGGCTCTACCGCCCGGCGACAGGAACCGAGGTGTCCGGTACCTTTTCTCCGCAAACGGTCGGATCAGAGTTCACTGACCGGCGCGAGACGGTGACTGATACCCTTGGAGTCGCGACGGAGGCAGTAGGTGTGGCCCACCCTGTCGCTGAGAGGACTGTGGTGCAGCCGTCCGTTCAGGGTCCGGCGTGGAAGCTCGATACAAAGAAGGCCGCCTCTTCGCGGAAGGCGTTTGAGCGTCATCTTCAGGCCGCTCGCCAATACGCCCGACAGGGCCGCTACCTCCAGGCGGCCGATGCCTTCACGCTGGCGTCCGCCTACGGGCCGAACGATTCCCAGTCCTATCTCGGCAAGAGCCATGCACTGCTGGCGGCCGGAGAATACATCGGCAGCGCCCTGGCCCTGGCCAAGGCTGTCGAACTCGATCCCCAATTCGCTCTGCGGAAACTGGATCTGGTTTGGATCGCCGGCGGGCCGGACGCGTTCATCGGCCGTTTCAACGCATTGGATGAGGCCATCCAGGCGGATGTCACCCCTCACTTGCAGTTCCTGTTGGCCTACATCTATCACCAGATGGATCGACCCCAGGCGGCCAGGGCCGCCATCGACGCGGCGAGAAGAGCGCTGCCCTCGTCGATCTCCATCGGTTTGCTCAAGGCGGCGATCGATCGGTGATGTCACACCGAGGTCGAATCCTGCGGCCGGTTCGCTGCTATCCAACGTAGCGGATGACGTAAAACCAATTGACCGTGAACGCGACGAAGGCGGTTGTCCAGCCCAGGGCGCGCTCCCGGCGCGTCAGGCGTACCTCCAGGCCCCGACCGAACGCCAGACGAACGAATACGCCGGCGCCCAGCACCGCAAGGAAGGAGAAGAGCAGAGGGTTGTACAGCCACGCCCGGACCGGATGCCCGCGCAGGAGAGAGAACATGCCGCGCGTGAACCCACAGGTGGGACAGGCAACGCCCGTGATGTTTTTGAACAGGCAAAGTCGGACCGTACGCCCAAGGTGATGGCTCAAGGCAATGGCCGCGAGACCTAAAGCGAACCAAAGCGCGACGAGCAACGCCGGCCATCGCCACCCGTGCCAGCCTCGATCGCACTGGACAAGACGAATTTTCATCACCGCACGTTTCTAGCCGGCCAAGGCCCCGGTGCCGGCGGCGAATAGCATCATCAGCACCCAGACGACCAAGCCGATGATTGCCAGGGCGACACTGATAATGCCACAGATCTTGCCCGCCTGGGTCAGACCGCGCCCTTCGGGATCCATTCGGCCGGCGTCCATTTCACGCAGGTCCGTGTTGCCCAGCACCCATGCGACGATGCCGCAGATAAGGCAGCAGACCAGACCCAGAATGCCGAGTACGAGCACGAGTGTACCGCGATGAGGTGCCTGTTGTTGTGGGACGGGGCCAGCCTCGACGGTCTCGATCGGGCTTTGAGGATTGTCTGTCATGATCGCCTCTCCTAATTGAATGAACCACTCCGCGACGCCAGGTGCGAGAATCGACAACAGTCCAGCGTGCTGGTTCTCACAGATTAATAAGGGCTATCGGTCTGCGTGTAAGCTAACCGATAGCCCTGCTAGCGCCAAGCGGCAATTTGAGGCGTCCCTGTGACTCGCTATGGCATGATATCGTCGGGCCAGTCGGCGCTCAGGTGGCTGTGGAAGTCACCTTCGACATTCAGGACGATGATCTCGTTACGTTCCTCCGGGCCTGTCGCGCTGTCACCCAGGAAGCGACTGTTACCGGCGACCAGGCAGGAGATCTGCGTGTTGCCTCTCCAGGCAGGCAGCATGTCGGAAATCCCATCACCGAAGGCCTCGGTCTCTTCGAGGGGCACTTCAGGCGTCTTCTCGCCCAGAGTATAAATGGCGAAACGGTTGTTCTCCATGGGCAACAGAACGCGCGTTCCATCGGGAGAGACCGAGAAGAAGTTGATGCCGTCTCCTACAGCATCTGAGACCGCCGCCGGGAGGACGTTCGCGACGGTCCTCGTCACGGAGTCATAGCAGAACAGCGAGTAGGTGGGCTCATCCAGGTCGCTGGTCGGGATCGTTACAGCCGGACTGGAAAAGAATAGCCGGCCGGCCGAGCCATACTGCACCTTCATCAAGGACTGAAACAGAGTCCCGGACAACTGCTTACCCTCGCCCGCACCGCGGAGGATCCCCACCGGCGCCGTGGCGGGATCGGCCGCCAGTTCCGTCAGCAGCGCGCCGGCGGAATCGACAATCACCTTCTCTTCCACCACGCCAAGCAGGGGATCGCCATCCTGTTTCAAATACGCCAGTGCTCGACTGTCCGGTCGCCAGTCGTAGCCGACGGCCACACCTTTGGCGATTTGTAGCGCACCGGTCTTTCCGTCAACGGAGGCAACCAGGAGTGTCCCGATCTCTTCATCCTCCCGGTCGGGCGCGATATAGGCGATATACCGACCATCGGGAGAGAAGCGACATCGAAACGCCGCGGTCGGTAAGGTGGTCAGCGTTCGAGACGCTTGTGGATTGTCACGCGGGGCGACGATAAGACGGCAATAGCCGATCTCGCGATCGCGGCATTCCGCCAGAACGTCCGGCCCCAGTTTCTCGACCAGGGCATCTTCCGGATCTTCCACCATCGTGCGCAGGACCCAGCCGTAGTAGGGCTCCGTAAAATCGAACGGCTTGCCCTTGTCTGAGGTTAGCGCATCGGGCGCAGCCAACCCCGCAACAACCTTCTGGGCGAGCTGCTCGGCATCGCGGCGGATCATGGCCGTCGTAGCGGGCGGGAACGCCCCCAGCCCCTCAGACACCTCAGTGCACGCGACACCTTTGACGTAAGCAATGTGGTTTCCGTCGGCGGAGATGCCCGGCATGATGCTCACGTCCCCGTCGGGCTCGACCGGCGTCAGTTTTCCTGTGGCGCCCTCGACCAGAAACAGTCCCCCTTCGGCGCGAAACAGCCCCCAGGCGCCGTCGGCGGACCATTGCAGTGAATTATCGGGGAAGCAACCGGCTAGCAAGATGGTCAAGGTCAGGAAGGCCCGCAAACACCACGTCGTTACGTGTCTATTCATCTCTGTGTCCCTTTCTGGATTGTCGATAGCGGCCCCAGAGCCCGGCCTGAACGCGGCGCGGATGAGGGACCTCGTACGATTTCGATTGCAGCATGGCCACGGCCTTGCCCTGCCAGAAGCCGTCTCCGGATTCGCTCAGGACGCGATCCCAGCCCTTCGGAGAAGCGTCTTGCTCGGCCCGAACAACGGTAGGCGGCTTTGCAGGCGGTTTGGGTGCCGACCGTCGCCCGAGACCGACCCCGATAGCGAGCGCGACGGCGATCACAGCCGCCCAGCGGCTCAAGACTCGCCCGTAGACAAGAGCAAGCTGGGCTCGAGGCGCATGGGGCGACGGACCGCTCCCTTCGACTGATGGCGTCTTCGAGCTGATGGCCTCCCGGGCCCGAAGGCATGTCTGAGCCATTGATTCGGCCCAGGCCCTGACCTCGGCGTGCTCGGCCAGATAGGTCTCAAACAACACGGCGGCATCTTCATTCAACTCGCCCAGGGCGTTGTCGATGGCCAGCCGCTCTATGATTTCACGTTCCATTGTCCTGTTCCTCAACCTGCTTCCTGACGACCTTCAAGCCGCGATGCAGCCTCGAGCGTACCGTCCCGATCGGAACGCCCAGCATTTCAGCGATTTCCAAATAGCTTAGATCCGCGGCGAACCTGAGATGAACGACCTCGCGGTATTCGTCGCCCAACCCCTCAACTGCCCTCCAGATCGCTTCGACATCCTCAGCCTCGCCGGTCGGAGCCGCCTCGGAGACGATTCGGCCGTCGCCCGATTCGAGCAGGCGGACCTGACGTCCGCGTTTGCGAAACCAGTCCACCTGCGTGTTGCGGGCGATGGCGAAGAGCCACGCCTGGCGGCTCCCTCGCCCGTCGAAGCGACCCCAGTTGCGCAGGACGCGCAAGTAGCACTCCTGGGCCAGGTCGTCGGCATCGGTGGTGTTGCTGCAGGCGCAGAACATGTACGCCCGGACCTTGTCGCGGGTCTGCTCCCAAAACCGACCGAATTCTTCCTGGAATCGTTGTGCCATGGCGTTCTATCCATTCTAAAGTCGAATGTGACGCCATGAAAGTTCCAATGTGAAGCGGAAAAGCTCTGAAGTGGTTCCGGTCAGACGGGCACGGGGGGGCGATCGGCGTGCGGGGAATCTGCGTACTGTTGCTATGGGATGGGTCCGGGCGAAGCGGGGGCCGCTAGCGTCGTCTCAGGAGACGACGCGGATCGAGTCGACGGGCGGCTTGGCCCAGTCGGTTCGAGACACGCATCAAACAAACGCTGTAGTCGAGCATCCTCAGCTCGCAGTCGCGCGGCAGGAGCGTTCGGGCGCGGGTGATGCGCTCGGCCGCCTTGTCCGTTTGCCCGGCGGCGAGATAGGTGAAAGCCGAATCCCGCAGGGCGCCGAGGTGGTCGCCCTTCAAATCAAGGGCGTGGGAGAAGAACTGGACGGCGTCGTCCAGGTGTCCCTTGTTGGCGGCGGTGACGCCCAGATAGTAGAAGGCATCGGCGTTGGCGGTGTCCAGGTTCGTTGCGCGCAGCAGGCAATGAACGGCGTGGTCGTTGTCGCTGAGGGTCAGGAACATCGATCCCATGGAGACCAGGGTGCCGGCGTCTTCGATGTCGAGCTCCAGTTCGGCCAGCAGATAGGCGCGGGCCTCGCGCGGTCGCTCGTCGGCCAGGGCGCACTGGGCCAGGCGGTAGTGGGGGCCCGGCAGACCCGGATCGCGGTTGAGCGCCTCCTCGAAGAGGGTCTCAGCGCGGGGCAGATCGCCGTCATCAAAAGCGATTTCGCCTAGATAGAACGCGGCGGGGGCGAATTCCGGATCCAGTTCCAGAATGCGATTGAACTTTTCCTTCGACGATTCGATGTCACCCTGTTCCAGCACGAACAGAGCGAAATCCATGATCACCTCGATGTCGCCCGGATTGGAACGCAATTCCGCCAGGAAATGCTCCTGTGCTTGACAGGGGTCGCCGTCCGACCAATAGGCCTGGGCGATGCGATAGTTGATCTGCGGATGCGCCGGCTCCAACTCGGCGGTTCTCAGCCAGCACCGGATGGCCTTCTTGTATTGGCCCCGGGCAAAGAGGCTGTTGCCGATGTTATAGAAGCACAGGGCGCAGTCCGGGTCGATCTGCTGGGCCAGATAGAACATCTGCTCGGCCAGATCGTGCAGGCCCATCTCCGTATAGGTGATGATGCGGTTGCAGTAGCCCGGCTCGAACTTCGGCTCCATCTGCTGGATGTGCTCGAACGTGCCGATGGCTAGGTCGTATTGACCGGTGCGGGTATAATCGACGGCCAGGGAGTTGAGGATTTCCAGATCGTTCGGGCTCAATTCCAGGGCGGTTTCATATTCGGCGATGGCCTCCCGAAAGCGATTGATCGCATCGAGCGTCAGGCCTTTGTTGAAATGCCAGGCGCTATTGGCGGGGTTGATCTCCAGGGCCTGCTCCAACTCCGTCAGCGCCTGGGCCATCATCCCATCCTCGTACAATTCGTACGCCTTGCGCGCTTTGTGCTCGGCCTTGTCGTACGAGCCGAACTCCATGTCCTCGAATAGCATCGTTGTTGCAAACCTCCAGCCTGTACTTGGTGCCAACTTAACACTCATCGAGGTTATCGCCCATCACGTGCGGTGTCCTTAGTGGTTTTTTGCCCAAAGATCGAGAATCAGAGACGAGAAATCGAAATGGAGGGATCGCCGCCTTGCGCTGATGACTTTCCCCATTTTACAGGATGCATTTTGATTTTTGATTTTTGCATTGTGATGGCGATCGTCTTATAATGTGCCCGTAGAGTGACAAGACAGGTGCGTCTGTTTTGGATATCCGACCGGCTTGCTGGTCGTCGCGTGGAGAGTCCAGATTATGATCCAGGAAATTAAAGGCCAAATCACGGCGGGCAAAGCCAGGTATGGAATTGTCGTCAGCCGGTTCAATGAGTTTATCACGTCCAAGTTGGTGGGCGGGGCGATCGATTGCCTCCAGCGTCATGGAGCGGCCGACGAGCAGGTCTCCGTCGTTTGGGTCCCGGGCGCCTGTGAGATCACCATTGCCGCCAAGAAGCTCGCCGGCAGCGGTGACTACGGCGCCGTCATCTGTCTGGGCGCCGTCATTCGAGGCCAGACGGGCCATTACGAGGCGGTCTTCCAGCAGGTGGTGCGCGGCATCGGGCAGATCAACTACGATACGGGTGTCCCGACGGTCTTCGGCGTCCTGACATGCGAGACGCTGGAACAAGCGGTAGAGCGGGCCGGTACGAAGATGGGTAACGCCGGCGCCGACGCCGCCATGACGGCGATGGAAATGACCAACGTCATGGACCAGATCTAGGGTTGGTCGATCTCCCGACGGACGGCGTCCGAACGGCAGGTCTCGTGTCCAATCGCCGCCGCGGGGTGAGGGTTGGAAGGGTATCGCAAATTCAGTGATTTCTTGTTGCAGGGACGCTTACACCCGGATGCGTATTGATAAGAGAACGAAGGCCAGGGAGCTTGCCATCCAGGCGCTCTATCAACTGGACGTTCAGGGACCGGAGTTGCTGGACCGTCTGATGGGGGGATTCTTCACTGTCACCGAGGGCGATGAGCATATCCGCCGGTTGGCCTGGGACTGGACCAAAGGGACCTGGGAGAATCTGGCCCGGTGCGATGAGCTGATCGTGGCGGCGACCATTCGGTGGCAGTTCTCGCGATTGTCTCCGGTGGACAAGAGCATCCTGCGTCTGGCGGTGTACCAGTTGACGTGTTGTTCGGACATTCCCCCGAAAGTGGTGATCAACGAGGCGATCGAGCTGGCCAAGAAGTTCAGTACGGAGAAGTCCGGCCCGTTCGTCAATGGGGTGCTCGATGCGATCTTGAAGAAGCTACGCGCCCTGGACCAAGCCGGCGACAATAGCCAAGGATGACGGATTGAGAACGATCGCAGTCTTAAATCAGAAGGGTGGGGTCGGCAAAACGACCACAACGGTCAACACCGCCGCGGCGCTGGCGGCGCTGGGCAAGCGAGTGGCCGTCATCGATCTCGATCCCCAGGCTCATTTGACCATTCATCTGGGTGTTGAGCCTCAGACTCTCGCCGCCAGCTCCTACGAAGTCCTGACCCAGTCGGCGGGTTTCGAAGAGAGTCTCATGCTGATCCGTCCCAATCTCTGGCTCCTGGGCGCCAACATCAATCTCGTCGGCGCCGAGACGGAGCTGGTCAGCGTCGTGGGACGCGAGATCATCCTCCGCGAAGCCACGCTGGCCAGCGGCGAGCAGTTCGATTTTTGTCTGATCGATTGTGCGCCGTCGCTCGGGTTGCTTTCCCTGAACGCGCTGGCGGCCGCCCAGGAGGTCTTGATTCCGCTCCAGCCGCACTTCCTGGCCCTGCAAGGGTTCGGCAAGCTCCTGCAGACGGTCGACTTGGTCAACAAGCGCATTAATCCGGATCTCAAAGTCACCGGCGTGGTGTTGTGCATGTTCGATACGCGCGCTTCACTGCCCAACGAGGTCCGCGCCGACATCGAGCGGTTCCTGGAGAACGCGCGAGGCAGCGACAGCGCCTGGTCGGAGGCCCAACTGCTCCCGACGTTTATCCGCCGCAATATCAAGCTGGCCGAGGCCCCCAGCTACGGCCAGACCATTATCGAATACGATCCCACCTGCAACGGCGCCGTCGACTACCGGAATGTCGCGCGGTTTTTCCTGGGTCTGGCGCCGGAACTTGAGGGTCGGAACGAGCCGGAGGTCGAGGTCGAAGCCGAGCCGGAAGTGGCGACTGAGGCGGCGCCTGTGGTCGAGGGTGAGCCTCAGGAGTCTCACCACCAGCCCGAGGCGTCGATCGAAGCGGAACCGGAACCGTTGGTGCAGCGCGCTGTGCAGCCTGAGGCACAGCACCTGGAGCCTCAGCATGACTCTGAGCGTGTGCCCGAACCCGGGCCTTCTAGCCAGGAGCCCCCTCAGGAGCCGGAGTCTCTGGCCGAGGCTGAGCCGTCGATTGAGGAGTCGCAGCCTGCGCAGCCCCCGTTTCAGATTCAGGCGATCCACCTGCCGGCGCCGCGCACGTACTCGCCCCGTCCCCTCCAGGACAAGCCCGCGCCGCCTGAGTCGCCGTCAGCGCCTTCCCAGAGCGATGAGGACGCCCGGAACGAGACCCGGCAGTCCCAAGACGAGCCGGAGCAGGTCGGCTTCTGAACGCCGGTCTGCTGTCACTTCCCCCATAAAAACCACCTCAAAAGCGATAAGAAAAGTTTGTGGTAAACGACTCTTGTCTCTTGATATCGAGAGAGGTTGTGCGTACACTAGGAAAAAGGGGTAACATGGGGTGTTATTCTTAGATTCTCACGTGACCAAGACGGATTCGGAGGAGTGGATCGTGAACAAGCTTTCGCTGTTCTCAAGCAGTATTGTGGCGCTACTGATCGTTCTTGCCGTTCATCCCGTGCAGGCGGACCTGTTTGTATCAGGTGACAGCAACATCACCAGTGCGTTGTACGGTCTTTACACTCCTGTCAATCCAGGAAACCAACAATTCTTCAGCAACGTTCTTCAGGCCGGCAGTAGCGTGGTTCTCTTAGACAATAGTGGCCTTTCCGATTCGCTTGAGAAGTGCGTTGGGGATATTGACATCTACTACAACAGCCTGTCGGGTGTCAGTTCATCCAGGTTTTCCGGCGCCGTCACTTCAACGCAACTCAGTGGCGCCGACCTGTTCGTTGCGGTGCTGCCGGATGACGATTTCAGCGCTTCAGAAATTACCGTGATGGCTGATTTCCTGGCCAATGACGGCTCCATCTTCTTTCTTGGCAAGAATTCCTCTTTCGCGGATCGCAACGCTAGCATCAATGGCGCTCTAACCGGACTGGGCAGTTCCCTGAGTATTGTCAACGCTTCGCTTGGCGGCGGCTTCCAGGCAATCAGCGGATCGCAAATCGCAGCCGATCCCTATACCACAGGCATCTCGACATTTACCTATGCTTCAGCCTCAGAGGTTTCTGTCGCCGGCGGGGGAACAGCGTTGTTCTACGACGCGGGAGGAACCAGTTTCCTGGCCTACGAAACCATGGTCCCCGTTCCCGGCGCCGTCCTGCTGGGCATGCTGGGCTTGAGTGTCGCCGCCGCAAAGCTGCGTAAGAAGAAGGCCTGAGGATTTCATAGCAGGCCATTACGCAGGCTCGCAGGGCAGTTCTCAACCCGCCCTCCAAGCCACCAAGCCGGAGAGGGGCTAAGGAAACCACCCTACAGATCTGCTTCTAAACGCCCGTCCGCCAGAACGTCTCGCCGGCGCCAGCTTCTCAGGCAAAGAATCATCTCCCGATGCTGAGCAGATGTCCGATCGGGCAATGTCAGTTGCCCGGTGACATTTCCTCCGGGGGCTGTCCTGTTTGGCACGTTCGGCAGGAGTTCTGTACGCCCGAAACAGCATTGATCGGCATGAAAGCCGGGGGGGGGGAGCCCGGCCGGGGCTCCTGGCGGAGGATACGGCCACTGTCACAGGCAAACAGGAGAAATAGTCTAATTTATGGCGTTTTTCTTGGCATCGAGTGACGACGCATGTTAAAATAGGGAGTTGGGGAGGGCTGGTTAACAGGGGGGCATGGAGCAAGGGTCGATGACGAACCGGAGGCAGGTCATCATTGCGGTTGCGGTGGCTCTGATCTTTGCAGGGGGTGTCTTTGCCGACATGATGCCTGTTTCCGAGCCGGTGGCTGGGTCCATGTGGGATACGTGCGATTTCGGCCGATCAGAATGTCACGAGGCGAGATTGTCCGGCCTGTTCTCTTGCAACTTCTCCGCCATCGATCTGAGTTCGAGTCTCACAGAGACCTTCCCCAAGCTGAAAACGGGCACCGCCGAGACTTCTGTGGCACGGCATCGCCCGGACCTGACGGAGAGGTCAGGTAGTTTGGATTATTGTCTGTACGCCCTTCTCGGCTTGGGAGTGTGCCGCTCCGGCCACTGGGTCCGGAAGTCATCCCTGGACTTCGTCCCGGACTGGTACCATAACGGTGGTCCTTTCCAGATCGGCCACAGTCTTGCTGTTTCGCCGGAAATCCTCTGCCCTGCACCGGCATACTGCTTCGTTCAGCCGGATTCCACGGTGGGGGGTTCTGTTGCACCATCCCGCCCGGATGACACGGCATCACTTTGGTGGAAATCCCAATTCGCACCCACCGTATTGGCAGCGCGCCCCCCTCCGGCCCTGTAACAGTCAAGGAATTCTCTCCCGCGTGCTCGCAGGCCACGATGCGCCAAGCATTTCTGTGGATTCATTGCGGCCGAAGAGTGAACCCTCTCTGGTTTTGCTCGCGCGTGGGCAGTCAACGAATTGGCGGTCTCCATTGAATCAAACATATGGAGACACGAAAAGGGAGGATGGTAATGAAGAAGTCATCGATTATCCTGTTAGCGCTGTGTTTTCTCGTATTGCTTCCAGCAAGCAATGCCAGCGCTGACATTTGGGCCAGAGGTGTAAGTGAAACCAGTGGTTGGTTCGATGCTGAAAAGGACAGTGATAACACTGAAGATGATCTTCTGTGCTGGGCCGCAACGGCCTCGAATGTCCTGGCCTGGAGCGGATGGGATGCCGGCTATCTCGACCCCGCTCTCAGCGACCCTCTCACAAATGTCGAGGACGCCATTTTCGACTTTATGGACGCAGAAGAACCGCTAGATCAGAGGGGGTGGATGGAGTACGCCTGGAAGTTCTGGTTCGACGGATCTGAAATGGATGATCATTTCACCGGTTCGAGTCACACCGGTTACTATTCGACAGCGTTGTTTACTGCGAATTACTATGAAGACATGACCGGCGGCTCCGACGTGTTGGGCGACATCGACGCTTTGCTCCAGGACGATTATGGTGTAGGAATAGCCGTTCGTGGCAATATGAGTCATGCTGTAACCGTCTGGGGTCTTGAAACAGATGCGTCTGGCGACTATACAGGTATATGGTTGACAGATTCCGATAATAATCAAGGTGGATCTGATCCCCGGCCAAACGAACTGATTAAATATGATGTTGCATTGACTGGTTCAACATGGTATCTGCAGGACTTTTATGGCATGGATACAAACTATATTGACGAGATCCAAGCCCTGCAGTTCAATCCCGTCCCCGTCCCGGGCGCCGTTCTTCTTGGGATGCTGGGCTTGAGCGTGGCAGGCGTGAAACTGCGTAAGAGGAATGCATGACGGTCTTATAGCAGGCGATTACGCAATCCGTAGTACGCAATAGATGACTTTGCGGCCGGCGAGGTCCCCGCCAAAAGGGGCTTCGCCGGCCGGTCTGTTTTGAACAACGAGACGGTCACGTCTTCGCGGGTGACGCGGGCACAAAGTCGCTTCTCTGGCGGCCTATTGGCCCAGGAAGCCTGAGGTCTTCATCCAGTTCTGGCAGAGTGTCGGCCAGGCTGGAGGCCCGGCGGTCGCTGGACGAGCCGGAGCAGATCGGCTTCTGGATGCGAGTCTGCTGTCACTTCCCACCGTTGTCCGCCGAAAAAACAACTTAAAACCGGTAAGAAAAGTTTGCCAAGATCGGTGCTTATCTCTTGATACAGGCAATAGCATCTGGTATATTAGGTGTATTGCTCGATATGGAGTGTACGGGTAGATGATTGACCGGAGGAAGGTTTCCATCGTCATTATTGCGGCCTCGGTCGCTGCGCAGATGGTCTTTGCCGACCTGATGCCCGTTTGCGGACAAGAGACTGGCGGCAGAGGGACAGTGTGCAGGTGCGGCCGGTGCGAACAGCCGGAGACGGGGTTTTCATGCCTGTTCGGAGACAGCTTCCGTGTATTCGCTCTGGGAGCAGGTATCGAAGAGGCCTGGCCCGAGCGAGAAACGGGCGGTGCAGAAGCCTCTGAAATCGAGCACTACCAGGGTCTGACGGAGGGCTCGACCAGCTTCGATTTATGTCTCTATGCCTTGGTCGGCCTGGGTCTGTTCCGATCCGGCCATTGGGTCAGGAGGTCGTCTCTCGGCTTCGTCCCGGACTGGTACCACAGCGGTGGCCCTTTCCAGATCGGCCATAGCCATGCCCTGGCACCGGGGGCTCTCTGCCCCATGCCGGTGTACTGCTTCGTTCAGCCAGACCACACCGAACAAGATCACAGGCCACAATGCCGCCTGGGGACACTTACGCCCCTTTGGTCGAAATCACAATTCACACCACTTGCACTTGCACCCCGAGGACCTCCGTTGTGCTTCTGCTAAGGTGGCTTCTCTGGCCCTGTGACGGTCACGCATGCTCGGCTTGGATGTGGCTGGGGCAGCGTTGCGTAAGCTCGCATGGGAAGCTCTTTCTGGTTTCTGAGATTGTGGATATATCATTCTTGAATGTACTACAAGAAGGACAAGAGTTATGACAAGGTTCATGGCAGTTTCAGTTCTGTGTTGTTTGTTGTTGTCCACCAACGTTTTGGCAGATATTAACTATGTGGTTGCGCCGGGGGATTTGGCGGATGGTCTTACCTTTCTAAATGGGCAGGGTGGAGTGCCATTTGGATATGATGGTGGTCCTACTCCTCCTCAAGGTAAACCGATAGCTAGTTATGCTGCCGGCGGTGCCCCTGGTTTCGGTGATAGTGCTTTCTACTCTGACGTCCAGGGAAGCGCCGCTGGAGGGCCGCGTGACTATACGTCATTTCGGATGTCACCTAAGGATATATTTGGTGTCACCGATGTGACAATAGGCGACTTGGACGAGATCTCCTACTACACAAAATGAGAAAGCGACCTTGACTGGCAGTTGAAGATTTATACTGAGGATGAGACATCCCCTATAGGGTGGTATCAGACCCGGTTTGAGTGGAACCGCCCCAGTCCCATGGACAACGCTTGGCATCAGTACACGGCGGATGGCCTGGGAGTCGGCAAGCTTACCGTCAAAGAAGCGGGTAACCAATTGATCCCAGGTACTGGCTTGCTGTCAGATCTGGACGCCGGGTACGGAGGCGAGAAAATCCTATTCATCGATATCATCGCCGGTTACGCGAGCACCAGTCCTCCCTCGTACAGCTATCTCGACGGCGTTACGATCTCTTTGGACAATGGCGACGTGGCGAATATGAATCTGGTCCCGGTTCCGGGCGCCGTTCTGCTGGGCATGCTTGGCTTGAGCGTCGCCGGTGCGAAATTGCGCAGGAAGCGTGCATGAGGATCTCGTAGCAGACTACCACGTAGTCGGTAACGTGTAACAACACAATCGCCGACCAAGCCCCCGTTCAAAGGGCTTGGCCGGCGGTCTTATTTTCAACAGAAACAAGGTCGCGGCGTGCGTTCTCAACCCACCATTCTATTTCCCCAGGAAGCCGGAGACCTTCATCCAGTTCTGGCAAAGGCTTGGCCAGGCGGCGGTGCCTTCGATGTGTTTGCCCAGTCCGAAACCGTGGGGGCCCTTGGCGAAGAGGTGCAGTTCGGCCGGCACCTTGGCGCGGCGCATCGCCAGGTAGAAATAGACGCTGTTCTCGGCCGGCACGCCGGTGTCTTGCCAGGTGTGGATCAGGAAGCAGGGCGGGGTCTGCGGCGTCACCTGTTTTTCGTTGGAGAATTTCTCCATCAGTTCCTTGCTGGCGCTCTTGCCCAGCAGATTCCGGCGCGAACCGACGTGTGTGAAGGGTTCGGTGAAGGAGATCACCGGATAGACCAAAACGCCAAAGTCCGGGCGGGCGCTGGCCTTGTCGATCTCATCTTGAGCCTTGTAGACCTTGTCGTTGAAGTGCGTCACGGCGGTCGACGTGAGATGCCCCCCGGCCGAGAAGCCCAGGATACCGATGCGATCGGGCTGGACGCCCCATTCCTTAGCCCGGCTGCGCACCGTACGGACGGCCCGTTGGGCGTCCTGCAGAGGGGCGGGGTGGCCGTACCCGGCGCCGCTGTTGCGATGGCGGTACTGCAGAATGAACCCGGCGACGCCGAAGGAGTTCAGCCACTGGGCGATCTGATGTCCCTCGTGGTCCATGGCCAGATGCCCATACCCTCCGCCTGGGCAGATCACGATAGCCGCGCCGGTCGCCTTGTCCTTTTCCGGCAGATAGATCGTCAATTTGGGGATGTCACCGGCCGCCGTGCCCTTGGCCCCCGGCGCGCCGCCGGGCCAGAGCAGTTCGATCGGTGCTTCGGCCGCCGTACAGAACGTCGGCAAGACAGAGGCGAATGTCAGCAGACAACAGCATCCAATGATGGCTCGCGAGTGACCGGTCATGCCAATTCCTCCTAAATCAGGTGCGTGGGATCTTGTAGTTGCTCGGCGACCAGACGCAGGAACTTCGCGGCGTAGACGCCATTGAGGACGCGGTGGTCTACCGCCAGTGACAGGCTCATCATCTTGCGCACGACGAGCTGGCCGTCCTGGGGGACGATGGTTCGAATAGGGGTACCAACCGAGAGAATCGTACTGGTCGGCAGTGGGACGATGCCGAAAAAGGCGTCGATCCCGTAGGCGCCGAGATTGCTCAGGGCGATCGTCTCGCCTTCGAGTTCGGTCAGGGTCAGCTTGTTGCTACGCGCCTTGCGGGTCAGCATGCGCTCCTCGGCCGCGATTTCCGCCAGCGTCTTTTGGTCGGCATGCCTGATCACCGGGACCGTCAGCCCCTGCGGGCTGTTGACCGCAAAGCCTACGTTGACCGCCTTGGGGATTGTGACCGTCGTCTCCGGACCCGGGCCTGTGCCGTCGCTGTCCAGTCGACCGATGGCCAAGGGGTATTCGTGGGCCGCCAGCGCCAGCGACCGAATGAGAAATGTGTTGCTCGTGACCTTGACCTTGAGGGCCTTGCTGATCTTGTGGCGCCGCGCCAGCAGTTCCGTTACATCGGCCTTTCGCTCAAGATAGAAGCATGGCTTGCTCTGCTTAGAGGCCAGCATGCGTTTGCCGATGAGCTTCTGTATCCGGGTTAACGGGACCTGCGTGGTTGTATGACGTTCCAATCGTACCTCTGACAGTGTTTGAGCGTTCATAATCGGGTGATCTTCACACCGCCGATATGATAGCCGGATCGCCCCGTTTTGCAAGATGCACATGTCCGGCGACATGAGCGGGTGACGAATCAGGCGCTATCAAGACCGTACTGCCTTCGCAAGGTCTTCAGCTCCGCCTTGAGTTTGTTGGCAGTCTCCTGGTGGGCCGGATTGCCATAGAGGCTTCGCATCTCCTGGGGGTCTTTGGCCAGGTCGTAGAGTTCCCACTCCTCGGAATCGTAGAAGTGGATGAGCTTGTAGCGCTCGGTGCGCACTCCCTCGTGACGCGGGACGTTGTGCTCGCCCTTTTCATAGTAGTGGTAGTAGATAGAACGGCGCCAATCGCGGGGGGCGGTCCCGCCCATCAACGGCCTGAGGCTGGTGCCCTGGATTTCCTCGGGGGTTTCGACTCCAGCCGCGTCGAGGAACGTGGGAGCGAAGTCAATGTTCTGCGCCAGTGCGCCGCTGCGCGTTCCCGGCTTGGCTCGTCCGGGCCATCTCACGAGCAGAGGCATGCGGAACGATTCTTCGTACATCCAGCGCTTGTCGTACCAGCCGTGCTCGCCCAGATAGAAGCCCTGGTCCGAACTGTAGACCACGATCGTGTTGTCGGCGAGGTTGGCGGCGTCGAGATAGTCGAGAAGGCGCCCAATGTTGTCGTCCACGGAGGCTACACAGCGCAGGTAGTCCTTGATGTAGCGCTGGTACTTCCAGCGAACCAGGTCCTTGCCCTTAGGATTGTTCTTCCTGAATGCCTCGTTCTTGGGACCATACGCGGCGTCCCACCGGCGCCGCTGGTCGTCCGTCATGCGACGGTATTCCGGGTTCTTGAAAGCGCGACCCAGCACGTCCTTCTCGGTAGCGCCGGTGATCTTCAGGTCGTAGTCGTACATCAGATGCCCGGCAATCGACATCTCGTTGGCTTTGAGCAACTCGCTACGATTAGCGTAGTCGTCGAACAGGCTCGGCGGTTCTGGAATCGTCACGTCGTCATACATCGTCAGATGGTCCGGCCCCGGCGCCCAGGTGCGGTGGGGTGCCTTGTGTTGGCACATGAGCAGGAAGGGCTTGTCCTTATCGCGATCCTTCTTGAGCCAGTCGAGCGCCAGATCGGTGGTGACATCGGTCGCATAGCCCTCGTAGCGTTTCTTCCCGGCGGCGGTCAGGAAATCTGGATTGTAGTACGATCCCTGGCCCGGGAGGATCTCCCAGTGGTTGAAACCCGTCGGATCGGTCTTCAGATGCCACTTGCCGATCAGGGCGGTCTCGTAGCCGGCCCGTTGAAGCAATTTCGGGAAGGTGGTTTGGGAGCCGTCGAAGCGGTTGCCGTTGGTCATCAGACCGTTGGCATGACTGTGCTTGCCCGTCAATACGGCTGCCCGGCTGGGAGCGCAAATGGAGTTGCAGCAGAAACAGCGGTCGAAGACAACACCCTCGGTCGCCAGTCGATCGATGTTGGGCGTCCGGTTGATCCGGGAACCATAGGCGCCGATCGACTGGACGGCGTGATCGTCCGTGAAGAGAAAGACGATATTGGGTCGTTTCGATTTCCGATTCGCGGTGCGCGTCTGAGCGTTGAGACAGTTTGACAGAACCAGCGAACCGCCGACCAAACCGGTCAATTTCAGGAAATTCCGACGGGAGCAACTGTCACGGTCCATGAGAATCCTCTCTGCTTTCAATCAGTTGGGACAAAACACTAGATCCACCGCTTGAGCCAGGACCGCATGCCGATATTGGCCTTGACGATCACCGTGGGTTTCGCGCAACGGTGTACAATCTCCTCCGGAATCGACCGACTGGCGAACTGCCTGAGCACGGACTCCTGCGTCGTGCCCAGCACGACCAGATCGTAACCGGCGCTTTCGGCAAGGATCGCCTCGACCGGATCCCTGGCCTCGATGGTTCGGGCGACAAATCGCTGCTTGTCCAAACCCTTCTTGCGGGTCTGCTCATCCACGAAGCGTTCGATATCGAAATGCCGACCCGTATCCACGTTCAGGGCTGTGATCGAGTTCTCTGGAGCGTCCTTGTCGCAGAGAATCGAGGCGATCTCCAGGGCCAGCGCGCCGTTCGCTCCGCCGGCCCGCGGGACCAGGACCTTCCGGAAAACAGTGTCGGGCGCACAATCTTTCAGGACCACGACGTCACAAGGCGATTGCTCGATAATGGGGTCGATCGCTATCGGCGATCTGCTCGATGATCTTGCGCGACCACAAGGTCAGGCCGGTAATACTGGCGAGAGAGAATCCCACCATCGTGCAGCCTATCACTATTTCGATTCCATGATGCATAGAGGAGTTTTATAGTGGATCTGGCCAGAAAAGGCAAGCGGAACTCCTTTTCCAAATGGCAAGCTGGGGGAGGTGGTAATCGCCAATGGCTCCGACACTCCTCGAGGGCGTGAGGAATCGCTGGCGAGACCGGCGGCGATCTGGCATAATCACCGCACGATCCGATCGGAGCCGATCGGGGGTCAACATGTGCTGATCGTCGTGGGAGAGAACCATGAAAAGACGCTGTCTGCTGCTCGTTGTCGTTCTGCTGTCTCTGACAACCCTCTGTCCGCCGGCCCAGGCGGCCCTGCAAGGCGGCGCCGCCAAGGTCAATATCACCCCGCCCATCGGCACCTGGCTCTCGGGCTACGGTGCCCGCGAAAAACCCAGTGAGGGCATCATCGACGACCTGTACGCCAAGGCCCTGGTCCTCACCGACGGGAGCAACAGCGTCGCCCTCATTTCTGTCGACCTGCTCTGGGTACCGCTGCAGATGACGCAAGAGATCCGCAAAATGGTTCAGGAGAAGACGGGTATCCCTGGGTCGAATATCATGATCTGCTCCACGCACACACATTTTGGCCCGCGCCTCTATGGCAAGACCAAGCTCGGCTCCCATATCGAGGGCAACACCGTGGACGACGCCTACGTCCAGACGCTCAGCAAAAAGATCGTCGACGCCGTCTTTCTCGCGCACAAGGACATGCAGGATGTGCAGGTGGGCGCCAATCGGGGCGAATTGACCGAGATCGTCTACCACCGCAGGCCGCGTTACGACGATGGCTCGGTCACCATGGCTTTTTCGCTGCCGGATGCGGTGATCGCGACGCGTGAGATCATCCGCGAGCCCGATGGCTCGGTCAGGGTAACCTTCACCGACCCGCCAGGCCAACCGCTGCGCACGTATGGTCCTATCGATCCGGACCTCTGGGTCCTGAGAGTCGAGACCGCCGCCGGCGAGATGCTCGCTTCCATGGTCAATTACGCCTGCCACGCCGTCAGTGGCAGCAGGTATCCCGATTGGTTCTACTGCATCTCCGCCGACTATCCGGGCGAGACCACGCGCGTGGTCGAACGCATCGAGGGCGGGGTCTGCCTGTTCACCTCGGGAACCGCCGGCGATATCGTTCCGCTCAAACGAGGCAAAGCGCCGCGTTACCAGATCGGCCGGGCCCTGGCCGGTGCGGCGATCAGGGGTCTACAGTTCCTCCCGATGTCGAGCACTGTGGAGATCGACGCCAAAACGATGGCGATCGATATCCCGCTCAAGGAGACGCTCTCGGAAGATCGGATCGTCGATGCCGATGCGACCCAGGACCATCTCAGCACAGAGATCCAATTGCTTCGGCTCGGTGACATCTACCTGCTCGGCCTGCCGGGCGAGATCCTCGTCGAGGTCGGACTCGAGATCAAGAAACGCGCCGGGATCGAAAAGCTCATCATCGCGTCACTGAGCAACGACGTGATCGGCTACGTCTGCCACGCCGCCGCCTACGACGAAGGAGGCTACGAATCCACCGCCGGAACCAACCTCGCCAAAGGCGCCGGAGAACACATTGTCACCGGCGCCCTCAAACTCATCAGCCAAATGAGAGAAGCAACCAAGCAATTTGCGGGCCCGTAGCACGCACGTCCTTGTCACCCTGAGCGAAGGCGTCTTTGAGCCTGCGTCGGAAGACCCTACGCAGGACACCGGAAGGTTTCAACGAAAGGGAGAAATGGGCAAAAATGGCCCGAGATTCTTTACTCTGTTCTGCAGCGAATTGATACAATTGAGTAGAATGAAAAACGTGCCTCTGGAAGAACAATGCCGAAAGTAAATCCGGATATAATCCGCTGGGCTAGAGAAACAGCAGGACTGACGGCAGAGGAAGCTACCAACAAGCTGGATCTTCGTCAGGCACGTGGTGTATCTCCAATTGATCGACTCGCTGCATTGGAGTCGGGCGACGATGAGCCAACTCGATCTCTTCTTGTGAGGATGGCGAAACAGTATCGACGGCCACTCTTGACATTCTACATGACAGCGCCGCCTCGAAAGGGTGACCGCGGCCAGGATTTCCGGACACTTTCGGGTGACTACTCAGATACTGATGAGGCACTGTTGGATGCTCTGATCCGCGATGTGAGGGCTCGCCAAAGCATGGTCAGAGCAATACTCGAGGACGAAGAGGATGCCGAACCTCTGCCATTCGTTGGATCGATGACAAGGTCTCAAGGACTAGCCGCAGTTCTATCAGCCATCCAGGATACAATCGGGGTTGACAGGACCGAATTCTATGCAAAGGGCTCTTCGTCAGAGGCATTCGCATTTCTACGTGACCGAGTCGAGGCGACAGGAGTATTCGTACTACTCATTGGCAACCTCGGGAGCTATCACACTGCAATAGACTTAGAGATATTTCGCGGATTCGCTCTGGCAGACGATATAGCCCCGTTTGTGATCATTAATGAAGCGGACGCTCGTTCAGCATGGTCATTCACGTTACTTCATGAACTTGCTCACATATGGCTTGGGCAGACTGGTGTTAGCGGCTGGAAGGCTGGGAGCACAATCGAGAAGTTCTGCGATGATGTGGCAAGTAAATGCCTCTTGCCCAACTCAGAACTGGAACAGCTCGAGGTTGCTAAAGGCGAGGGTCTTGAATCGACTCAGAGACAGATCGGCGAATTCGCACAAGATCGAAATCTTAGTGCTTCCATGGTCGCGTACAGACTGTATCGAAAGGGTACTATCAACGTCGAAAACTGGAGGCGGCTTAGCGAGGCTTTCCGCCAGATGTGGATTGATCGGCGGAATGCGGAACGAATAAGGACACGTGACCAGAAGAAGAGTGGACCAAGCTACTATACCGTTCGTCGACATCGTATGGGAAGAGCATTGCTTGAATTTGTTGGCGCTATGATGCGAGCTGGTGCAATAACTACATCTAAGGCCGGAAAAGTGCTCGGCGTTAAGGGTAAGAACGTGCAGAACCTTGTTGACGCGGGTAGATTGCTGTAGGGGATCCGGTTGCTTTACCTATTGGATGCCAATGTTCTTATTGACGCAAACCGGGACTACTACCCAATCGAACGGGTTCCCGAGTTCTGGGAGTGGCTTGAGGCCGCCGGTGAAAACAGCAACGCTAAGATACCGCGCGAAGTGTACGAGGAGATTAGTGACGGAAAGGACGAACTTGCGAAGTGGCTAAAGCATGATTCGATCAAGACTGCTCTTCTCCTTGAAGAGGAAGCTGAAGTTTCTTTGGTCTCTCACGTAGTCGACAACGGGTACGCTCCTGATCTTACAGACGACGAAGTAGAAAAGATAGGTCGCGATCCATTCTTGATAGCATATGCCCTGAAGAACCGCGGTGAGAGGTCTGTAGTGACCACCGAGGTATCCAAGCCCAAACGACAGCGCGCCAATCGCCATTTGCCCGATGTCTGCAAAGACCTCAAGGTAAGATGTTACAATACTTTCGAGTTCGTTCGCGCCCTGAACTTCAGCACCAGATGGAAGTCGTAATCGGACACATCTCGACAGCCCGAAACGGATCTTGCTCCCCAATCCTGTAGACCAATGCCAGACCCGTCCCTTGCCGCGCCCGCTCCATATGATATCAGGATAAGCTCTCACGCGGTACGGGTGTTGTCATCGCTTGGAGGTCCTTCGCCATGCCTGGAATTCCCGGAATTTCACTTGACGGCCCTTGGTTTATGTCGTATGCTCTATATCTAACTACATTAAAGGTTTTGGTATCGAGATGAATACTCACATGTCAATAATCGATCATCCATCGAACGGGGTCCTGCTGGACCGGGCGGGCGGTGGAAAGACGGGTGGCTCGGGAGAGGTTGATTATGCAAAACGAACCCAATTATCCCCGTTTCTGAGCCAGGAATGCGGATCGGGCTGGAAAACAAAGCCAAAACAAAGCCAATTTCCTGCGGCGGGTCAGAGGAGAGGCAAGCCATTTCTGCGTAAGGGGTTATGGGGAGGTGACCGTGAAATGGTGAAAGTTGTGAGTGTTATGACGTCGTGTCGCGACTGTGCCTGGCTCCGGCGTGATGAGCAAAGGGCCCGCACCCGGCTGAGAACCGGATGCAGGCCCTTGATGGTGCAAAACTACAACACCCTTACCTTCGTCGTCACGACGATGGCAAAGTGGGTCTGCTTACAGCGACGAGATGACGATGTCGTCGTAGTACACAGACGAGGCTCCAGCACTGTACAGGTCAATGGCCTGCAGCGTGTTATGGCCGGTATCGTCCCACTGGCCACTGGAGAGCAGTTCACCGTTGTAGTAGACGTCAACGGTGTTGCCGTCCAGGTCGATGTTGAACATCAACTCGACCCACTCATCGTAGATGATCGTGCCCTGACCATCGTTGATCTGCCCGGAACCCAGGCTGAACTTGGTCTGGGGAGACCAGTCCATGGGCGTGGTGGCGTACTGGTTCATCAGGATGAAGAACGTGTCCCCTTCGGTGCCGGAGGGAACGTACTGCATCGCCGACAGCGTAATCGCGCCACCCGTGATATCCAGGATCTTGATAAGGTCGGCCGTGCTGACGATCTCCACGGAATTCGAACCGCTGAAGGCCATCGCATCGGATACCGGTGCGCCGGCACTTGCAGTGCCTTCCCAGCCTTCCCAGCCGTCTACATTGTGCAGATCGGTGCCGACCTCGAAGGACTCGAAGTCCTCGGCGTACAGAGGTGCAAGTTCGCCCAGAAGTTCGATTTCGGCGATCTGCATGAGACCTTCTGTTTCGCCACGAAGCATCGGGAAGACGATCTGATAGTAAGCGTAGCCGACCTCATTCTCAAACAGGATCGGCGTGGCGTTCTTAGCGAAACGCGGCCACTCGGTCTCACCAGCGAAATCGACGATATCGCCGGCGGCGATCAGCTCGTACGGCCCATCGATGCTCTCGTTCGAACCAGACAGTTCAAAACTGATGGGGTCCCGAGTCGGGGAGTCGTTGGCCGTGGTGAGGGCCAATGCGGTGACAACCGTGGGACCGACCGCCGGAGCGACCTGAATCCCAGTGGCCATGGCGCCGCCTTTGCGGTGCAGAAACTTCGTGCCGCTGTTGTCGTCGATGGCCAAGGCGGGATACTCGCCGTCGGGCCAATCGCCGTCGTTCGGAACGCCCACAATCTCGTCACCAGCTGCAGTGACATCTTCGAGTCCCAGCATGACGCCAAGGATCTCGACATCGGTCAGGGTCTTGTTATAGAACCTGACGTCGTCGAGCGTACTGGTCATGATCCTACTGTCCTGATGGTCTCTACCGACACGGATGAGGTCGTCGAAGGCCACCGGGTCATGCGCAGCAACATTCGTTGCTGTCAGCTCAGTGCCATTGAGATAGAACTTGGCCTGATCCGGCGCGATTGCCAAAGCGGCGAAGTACCATTCGCCATTGGGAATCAGCAGCCCAGAGGAGAAGTCCCAGTACAGATCAGGACCCCACATATAACGGAGTTCCGCAGCGCCTGTTTCCATACCATTGTGCTGCAAACCTAAGTTACCACCACCATCGCTTCTGTGGGTCAGGATGCCCGACCAGGCAGCGGGTGTCTCATCGTGATAGGCCCAGCCGCAGGCAGTCACGGTGTTACTCGTGATACCCAGAGGAGCCTTTGTCTGGATGTAGTCGACGTCCTCCAGGACGATGGCCAGGCCGCCGCCTTCGACGCCATCGACCCACTCGGGTGTGCCGAAGAACTCAGCACTGTTGCCATGACCGGACTGGTCAGTGACTATCGTGCCTTCCCCTGTTTCAAAGGTGTAGTGGATCAGCAGATCCGGATCTTTGATGGGGATGGGCTGGAAGTAAGCGGTCGCATTCTTCGCAATGATGCCCGCATCCAGGGCCTTGTCGTAAACGGCGACAGCAAAGATGGTGCCATCGAAGTCATCGACAAACGTTCCGTCCTCTCGGATGGCCCGGCCGATACCGACAGTGCCGTTCATGGTGACGGCTCTATCCACACTGCCTGCCTCTTCACCGTTGACATACAGGGTCGTGGTGGCAGCGTCTTCACTGGAGACAAAGGCCAGATGGGTGTACTCACCCGGTGCTGTGGGAACGCCAAAGTCCAGATCTACTACGCCAAAGAGGGTGGCGCCGTAGGTGCCGGTGTTGTTCCACTGCTCGTACTTGATCCCGGCTTTGTTGGCAAACATCTGACCCATCAGAGCCATGCTGGCCTGGGTCTCATCGGGATTGCTGATGACCACGAACTCGTAGGTGATGTCGCCACTGAAATCACCGATGTCATAGGTACCGTTGGCCACAAACGTAGCCTGGAAGCCCGGTTCAGCGGTCGCTGCCACTGAGGCCCAACTCTTGGTATTCGCGTCATCGATTCTGAAGCTCCAGACGGGACCTGCCGGCATCTCTGCGCCGTCGGCTGTGACTCCGCTGACTTTCCAGAAGTACGTGATTCCTCTGTCGAGTTCGTCCAAGGCCAATTCGATGTCAGCCTGGCGACCCAGGTAGATCCCTGTTTCGTCGGTCGCATCGGCCGCAGCTACGGCCGCCTCGTTGGAGCCGAGGTAGACATCCTGCTCGGCAGCGCCTTCGCCGGGAATCCATGTGAGCACCACGCCACTGGCGGGCAGATCAACTGCGCCGTCGGCAGGAACGGGAGCATACGCCATCTCCGCGACGCCCACCACGGTTCTGATCTCCAGGGTCGTCAGAACGCGGTCGTAGACGCGACAATCATCCACGTCGCCCGGGAAGGAACTGTCCTGCGTGATACGGCTGCCAATTTGGACGTTGTCGCCCATGATGGCGAGATCCTGGACATTGGACTTGCCGGGATCGGAGTCCATCGGCACACCGTCGCCGTAGTAGGCGATCGTGGTGCCATCGTACGTCATGGCATAGTGGTGCCATTCCAGGGCGTCCTGGTCGGAGAACATCGTCTCTTCCCAACCCCAGACATGCGCGCCGGTCCCGCCGGGACCACCCAGGCTGCCGATGTTGAAGTGGCTGCCGCTGCCGCCACCCGTGGTGGTGAAGCCGAAAATGAGCGTCCAGTCAGGGATGTTCGTGTGATCGGCTTTGGCCCAACAGGCGATGGTTCTGGGCATGATGTCGCTAATGCCAACTTCGCCGATCGCTACATACTGATTGCTGCCACCAGGCAGGCTCAGGACCGCGCCCATATCGGGATCGATCTCGAAGGTGATGTCGCCGACCAACAGGCCGTGACGACCGTTACCGGTCATGTCCAGGACGGTGGCGCTGCCATTGGACTCGGTGTCGAACGTCCACCAACCGACCAGACTCTCATCATCGATGGGGGCGATCGTCGGAATCGTGGAGAAGCTCCAAACCGGACCGGGATAGACGATGCCCGAAGAGGCCCACTCATCGACGGCCCAGTAGTAGGTGCTGTCGACGTCCAGGGCGTCGAGATCAACGGTGTTGGACAGGGACATGGCTCTGATCGAGGTGGTCCCGTCGCGGGCGGCCACGAGGGCCTCATCCGTGCCGAAGTACACGTTGTGCAGGATCGCGTCTTTGCCGACGGTCCAACTCAGTGTGACCCCTTCGGCGAAGAAGTTGCTGGCTCCATCGCTCGGGCTCGGGTAATGGGCTTCCCAACCCAGCGTCGTGAAGGTCCAGACTGGGCCTTCGGAAACGGCGCCACCGGCGTCGATCGCATCGACCCGCCAGCTATAGAGCGTCCCCGGAGTCAGGGCTTCGGCCGGCTGAAGCTGGGTCTCAGTGACCTCGCCAGCCAGGTCTGCCTCGTCGATGATCGCATCGGCGCTGACGTAGACCTTGTAGGATGCAGCGCCATCGGCCGCTTCCCATTGCAGGCTTGTGGTGTCAGCTACGTCCTCGGTGCCAACGGCCGGTGTGGGGCCATAAGCGAAGGGGTAGAAGCCCAGGGCCTGTATTTCGCCCAGCGACACGAAGTCTGTGCCGCCCTCCCAGCGGATGAACCGGACGGCTGTGAAACCGGCGCCGTCGTTGTCATACGTGTGGGCATCGCCTGTGACTGCCTCGGCGACGGGTTCGCTGACATAGATCTCGTTGCGGTCGGCGTCCAGTACCTTCAGAACGGCGCCGACGAGACGCTCGCCGCAGCAACTGGCCCGGTTGTAGACGATGATCCTGCTGAGGTCGCCATCTACGCCCAGATCAACTTCCAACCACATGTCGGGATCGTCGGCGGCATTATGGGTGAAGTCACCCGTGTTGCCGTTAATGGCATTACTGGCCGGAAAGCCGCCATATTCGCTGCTCTGCGTGGCCGTGCCGTTCAGAGCCAGGTTGGGCGGCTGCGCCTGGCTGACTAACGCCAGACACACAAGAAGTGCACACGCCACAGTTAATACTCGTCTGTTAAACATTCCCCATCTCCTTTTCCAAATAAAGTAGACAAAGTGCTTGGTAGAACCACCGCGTCTCCAAGCCATACGATGACCAACCTCTCTCACCAACGCCTCTTTGCCAGGAACACCTCCTTCCCATTCAGGAAGCTCGAAATGGGCATACTTCGCCATACACGGTGCGCGCAAATCAGTTTGCCGCCACACAGAGCTTCTCAATCTCCGGTAGATCCCTCTACGCACGTTGCCTTTTATATATCAGTTTGCCGGGAAAAGATCCCGCAGATCGCCATGTTGTCAAGCATGTCAATTAGCAGCAGGCCAGCCTGAGAATGCACGATTGCATGCCGGAGACACGGTCCTACACACAAACCAAGAAATTCCACACAAGAACCATCATCGGCAAATCAGGGGGCCTACACAACGTATTCTTGCGCCTTTCTACTTCGATTATGCGACAGCTCTCAAGTCCTGCGGTTGGGGCAATTCCACGCCGAGGGATGGCGCTGTTGATGCTGTTTCAGGTAGGACTCCATCCATTAGCTCAATCACCCCTCTCAAGGCATAAAGAGTCGCCGTCATCAACCCTCCGGGTTATGCAATCACCGTTGGATGACGGCCTATTGAAGATATTATAGGTCGAACGACGCGATAAGTCAAGCGCCGGCCCTCAACTCTTCCCGCCTGCGCAAGGTGGACGATCCGCTCTATTGGCCGGTTTTCCGCGTTATAGTCGAAAAAAACTGGCCGACATAAAAAAAAAGGCATTTTGTCCGATCATATCTCTCGGAGCTTATCCCGGTTCTCGTAAACTTTTTCGATGGCGTCGGCGACCTCAACCATATCCTCTCTGCCGGCCAGCAGGGGGCCGGAGGCCCAGAGCATGGCCATCTCCGCACAAACCTTGTCGCAATTCGGGCAGGCACACTGCTGCCGATATTCCTTCAGGCGTTTCCGGGAGTACATCTTCTTGTAGACCTTCGAACCCAGGATATTGTCGATCCAGGGCTCCCGGTGCAACCCTTGCTTGATATAAGGGCTCAGGCCGACCCCTTCGGCGCTAAGGGCCTTGAGGAAGGTCGCGCGATCGACGCCGTTGAAGTGCTCCTTGTGGTACGACATGGCATAGAGGTAGAAGGAGCCACTGTCGGTGCCGTCGTAGAGTTTTTGCGGGGTCAGGCCCGGGATGTCCTTGAGGCGGTAGGTCAGATAGGCCGCGTTTTCATTGCGGCGCTTGAAGCGCTCGACCACGCCGGGCAACTGGCCGAGCAGGACCGCCCCCTCGAATTCGTTCATGCGGTACTTCGGTCCGATTGTTTCGGTGTGGCCCCGGCGCGACGTGCCGTGATTGTGCACGGTGTAGCACTGATCCATGAGCGCTTCGTCGTTGCCGATAATGCCGCCGCCCTCGCCGCAGGCGATCGTCTTGCTCGATTGGAAGCTGAAACAACCGACGTCGCCGATCGTCCCGAGCTTCCTGCCCCGGTGCTCGGCCAGATGGGCCTGGCAGGCGTCCTCGATCACCTTGAGGTTGTGCTTCTTGGCGATGGCCATGATCCGGTCCATGTCGGCCGGCTGGCCCATCATGTGCACGGGCATGATCGCCTTGGTGTTCTTGTTGATGCGCCGCTCGACGTCGTCGGGATCGAGCTGATACGATTCGGGATCGAGGTCGGCCAGGACGGGCAGGGCCCGCGCCGAGAGGATCGAGGCGGTTGTTCCCGGGTCAGTATAAGGCGACGTGATGACTTCATCGCCCGGGCCGATGCCCAGCGCTTCGACGCACGTGTGCAGCGCCTGGGTCCCGGAGCCGGTCAGGACGCAGAATTTCGCATCCATCAGTTTGGCGTATTCCTTTTCGAATGTTGGAGACCGCCAAGAGTCGGACTGGATGCGGCACCAGATCCGACTCTTGGCGGTCTTCATCAGCGAGTCGATGACCTTCTCGTCCCAGTGCGGCCATTGCGGCCAACTCTTGTTCTTGCGCACCGGATCGCCGCCCAGGACGGCCAGTTTGCTCGCCTTGCGCGTGACATTGCCATAGGCGGGAACACCGCTCGAGGTAACCGCCGCCAGGGAACCGGCCGAAGCGGCCGCGATGAATTGTCGTCTCGTAAGATCCTTCCGCGTCATTTCATGCCCTTTCAACTACGCCGAGTCCGTCCGCTGGTTTGTGCTCTGTCACTCTCCACACCTTATAATCCCGCACCCCGGATCGAAGCAACCCTAATCTGGAGGGTATCTCGATCCGAGTTCTACTGGCCTCCGCAACGAACGCCGGTTAAGATACATCCGTCCACGTGTGAAATAAAAATGGGAGCTGCGATCATGAGAAGATGCGCTACGCCGACGTTGGTCCTCGCTGTCCTTGTTCTCCTGCTCAGTCATGTCGCGGCGCGCGCCGCACTGACCGGTGGCTGCGCCAAGGTGAATATCACGCCTCCTCTGGGCCTGAAGCTGATTGGGTCCAAGGGCCAGCCCAGCGATGCCGTGCTCGACGAACTTTTCGCCAAGGCGCTCGTGCTCTCGGACGGGACGACCACGCTGGCGCTGGTCTCGATCGATTTGCTCTATACGCCGCTCGAAGAGATCACCAATCCCGTCCGCGCCCTGGTCAAGGAAAAGACGGGCATCGCTGAGCGGAACGTGATGATCTGCGCATCGCACACGCATTCGGGTCCCGAGGTGTTCACGAACTGGAAGCTCGACCCTGAGGACCACGTCGATGAGTCCGAGATCGACCAGGCTTATCTGAAGACATTGATTCGCGAGATGGCCGGGGCGGTGGAACTGGCGCATCGCAACCGGCGCGACGTCAGGATCGGCGCGGCGCTGGGCGAGTTGCCCGAGGTGATCTACAATCGCCGACCCCGCCGCGCCGACGGGAAGGTGCAGATGGCCTTTACGTTACCGGCCGAGGTTGCCGCGACGCATTGTGTTCAGACGAGCCTGGACGGCTCGACGCGCGTTACCTTCACTTTTCCTGAGGACACGCCGCCCCTGACATTTGGCCCGATCGACCCGGATGTCTTTGCCTTGAGGGTCGAGGACGCCGGCGGGGAGATCCTCGCCTCGCTCGTCAGCTTCGGATGTCACCCGGTTTGCGTCTATCCCTTCCAGAGCACCGCTGTCTCGGCCGACTACCCCGCCCATGCGACCCGCGTGGTCGAGCAGGCTGAAGGAGGTATCAGTCTCTTCGCTCTGGGGCTGGCCGGCAACATCGTGCCGCGCCAGCGCGATGTCGGACCCTGCGCCCAGATCGGCAGGGCCCTGGGGGGCGAAGCGGTGCGCCGACTGCAGTTTGTCACCACCACCGACAAGGTCGCCCTGGCGTCGGGCCGCCGCACTGTGACGTTGCCGACCAAGAACGGATCGCCCGAATCGATTACGACGGAAATTCAGGTCCTCCGCCTGGGCGAGATCTACCTGCTGGGCCTGCCCGGCGAGGTCCTGGTCGAGGTCGGTCTGGCGATCAAGAGCAGGGCGGACCTGGAGACGCTCTTTGTCACCACGATGACCAACGACTCGATCGGTTATGTCTGCCACCGCCGGGCGTATGACGAGGGTGCGTACGAACCTGGTGCAGGAACGAATCTCGCCCCCGGAGCAGGCGAGATCATAATCGAACAGGCGCTGGCCCTGCTCGACGAGGTCAAGCAAGGCCGCGTCAAGTAGGCGTTCTAAGCACGTGCCGTTTCAGTCGGTCGGCATGGCCCTGTCCAGCACGTCCTTGTAGAGCTTGCGGATCAGCGCGGTTCGTTGCGCGTCCGTTCCGGCCCGTTCGAGTTCGGCCGCCAGGGTCTTTTCAAACACCTCAGAGGCGGTGCGCATCGAGCCCTTGAGCCCCCAGACGATCCGGCCATAGAAGTTGTTCTCCTGGTCAGCCAGCGCCAGTTCGACCAGTCGGCGTACGATCGGCTCGGTCTTGTCCCGGACGACGGAGAGGCCATAGTAGACCGCGTTGTAGCGTACCTCTCGATCCTCGTCCCGCGTGAGCTTGAGCATCAGGGCGATCGCTTCGGGATGCTGCTCCTTGGCGCTCCAGACCCAATGGCCGCCTGTGGTGCGGGCGACCTCGTTGCGCACCTTGCGATCCGGATCGTCGGCGGACGCCTTCATGGCGGGCAGAAAGGAATCGTCCAGAAGGGGGGCAAGCTGGTGACGCAGGATCGCGGTCATCACCTCGCGACGGGCGCTGCTCTCACCGGTCAGGAGGATCTCTTTGAAGCGGGGCAACCGGTCTCCGAATTCGGCGCCGACCCGCTCGATACGCCTGGCTTCCTTCCATTGTCCGAAGTCCAGCTCGCCGGCGAAGTGTCGGATCAGGACCGAGGCGATCTCCCGCTTATTCGGATCGTCGTCGGTCAGATAAGGCTTGATATATGGGACGAGTTCGTCGCACTGGGCGCCGGTTCCCCAGGTGATGCGCCCGACCTCTTCGCCCTGCATGCAGATCTCCGCGAGCGTGCGCAGGATATTGGGTGTCTTCTCGCGGACGACGGATAGGCCAAAGTAGATCGCGTAGTGTCGTTCCATCGGCGTCGCGTGGTACATGATCTCGATGGCTTCGGGATGCTGGGGGTTCTTGTTCCAGACGTAGCGGTTGCCGATCCAACGCAAGATCAGCGTGCGGTGCTTCGTGGTCCGCCGAAAGCCCGCCCGCACCGTCGTGAATATCTCCGCATCGCTGCGCTGGTCCTTGTCCGGTGCCGCGAACAAAGCATCCAGACGCCGCCCTCCTTCCTCATCGTCCGGGAAGAACCCCTCCGCATCGGGCGCCACATACCGATCCGTCCGCCGCCATGCCAATGTCCCTGTCTCGGGCTTGGCCTCCGTCGCGGGTCGGGAGGGCTTCGGCGTTTGCTGCGTGATCCTGGTCTTCGGCAGCTTCTCGTATTCGGCCCAGAGTCTCTTGATGATCTCGGGATCGGTCAGGCCTGGGCCCTGCTCTTGCATCGACCCTGGTATGGAGAAGTCGCCTTGATTCGGATCGGCGAAGCCGGGATCGGTCGTGATGGCATTCTCGGGCTCCTCAAGGTTCTCGACATTTGTATCGTTCTCCCAGAACGCGTTGGTGCCGATCAAATTGCCGTTCTCGGTCCCTTCCTTGTGCAGGATGATGCCTCGTTGGTTCTTTGCCAGGACATTGTTGTGGATGGACAGGCGGCAGTAGTCGCGCATGGAAATACCGGCGTAGGTATTGTCCAGGATCACGTTGTTCCGGATCGCGTACCGGGCGCTTCCGAAGCCGGAGATGCCAGTGCCGTTGCCGGCGATCACGTTGTTGATGATGGTTCCCCGGCCGGCCTTGTTGCCCAGGTAGATGCCTCGGTTGGCGTTTCCGATCAGGAGATTATCTTTGACATGGAGCGTTCCACCCGTGCAGCGGACCGCGTGGTACTTCGAGCCGGTGATAATGTTGCGCTGTACCGTCAGGGTCGAGCCGGCGTAGTTGATGACACCCTGGCGGCCGCAGTCAGTCAGGACGCAATCCTGGACCACCCCCTTGGCGCCCTCCCCGAAGCAAATGACGAATTCGAATCCCGTGAAGCGACAGTTCTCGACCGTCGATTCGGAGGACCCGGCGACCTGGACGGCGATGGGCGATTGTCGGGCGTCCCCTAGCGGCGCGAAGCGGCAATTGCGAATGGTTGCTTCGCTGTCCTTGACCACCAGGGCGGAGGGATACTCGGTTCTCTCATCCGTCGCCAGTTGCCACCGGATGGTCATATTCTCGATAGTTACCCGATCCGAGTTGGCTGCGTTCACCAGAATCGCCGGCCGATTCGCTGTGACCTCGAGGATACAGTCGTCTCTGGACTGGCCGCGCAAGACGAGCGGCTTGTTGATCTCGATGGGTTCGCTATACGTGCCCTTCGGAATCGTCACGACGTCGCCCGCCTGGGCTTCGTCAAGCAAGCGCGCCAGCGACATTGGCTGGGCGGTTGAGATGGGCTTGGGGACATCGGCCGTCACGGCGGCGCTCAGTTTCTTGAAACGCTCGGACCCGACGAGGAGGGCGTGCCCGTCCAGGAAGGCGACGCACCGGCCACCGGTGGGGGTCGCTGTCTTCGCATAGGCGATGGGGACCCGCCAGGGCTTGGGATAGTCTTTGGTATTGCCCTTGCCGATGTAGGTGACGTTGGCCTTTGTCCATGCGAACAATTCGGCGTCGGACAAATAGGGCTCGATCGCCGCCAGGGTCGGAGGGAGATCCCCCTTGTGTTCATGAATGAACAGCACGGTCCCAAGCGCCAGTTGTCGCAGGTTAGCCAGGATATCCACCGACTCGGTTCGGTCAGTGCCGATCTGGGAGGATTTTCCAGACGCGGTTGCGCCGTTCGCTCCCAGGTCCACCCACGTCGGATCGGCGGAATCAGTGTTGGTGGTCTTGCCGAGGTGGGCATGGTTGGCGTTGGGACTGATATCGTAGACGATCTGACCACCGCTCTGATGCTCGAAGTCCCAGCATGCGACCAGTCCCGGTTCGTCGCCTTTCAGCGACATGGAGCCGTAGTACGTGGTTTCTGCGTTCGTGAGTGGCCGGTTCCAAATCCGAATCTCCGCAATCTGCCCTTTGAACGATGATCCACCGGGGATTCCCAGGTGGCCAATGACGACTGGCTGGTCTGGTGCAGGGATGTAGTCCTCACGTGTGATGTTGAGAGACAGATGGGACCAACCAGGGCGGTCGAGTTTTAAGCGATCGGCGAGGGACAGGCCGATTTGCGCTAGCTTGCCAGGAGCACTGGCGATGAACAGGTCTGCCTGGCATCCGATGGTCGGTTTCGACGATGGGCCGGTGAACACTACGTATCCCTTTGATTGTCTTCTGCCAGTGCCCTCCAGCGCCGCGCCCTTTCGCACGAGGACCATGTCGTGCGGCCGTTTCACTTGGGGATCGGAGAAGTCCGGCTTGATCCACATCTCGATACTGAAGGGCGGCTTCAGTGTCAGAGACGAACTAGCCGGGACGATCAGGCAATCGTCGACGCCGTCGAAGGATAGGGCGCGTTTGCCCAAGGGCTTCAGTGCCGTGTGGATGGTCTGACCAGGCTCGGGCAGCGCTGCTGCTGGCTTGACTCGGGCCGGTTCGAGAATGCCGAGCTCTCTGAGTTCCTGCTGGCTCTGGAATTCGTATTGGTTGTCGGAGTAGAGGACGTAGGTGCCTTTGCCCTGGGGCAGGAGCGTCTTGTCGTAGGCGATGATGCTTCGGGGGTCGTCTTCAGGAGTTTTGCCTTCGCCTTGATAGGCGATGTGGGCGGTCAGTCGGGCAAAAGCATCGTCAGTGAAGGGGCTCTTCAGACCCCAGAGGCTGGTGGGGAACCGTTCGCCAAAGTTCTTGCGATACCGTTTCAGCGCTTCGGTCAGATCGCTAAGCGCCAGCCGTGAATCGCTCAGATGCCACTCGATCTCCTGCTTCGGATCGGCTTCGACCCGGACTTCCGTCACATGCTGAGGCGTCAGGGAGATATTCCGCAGGTTCACACTCGCCGCGCGAACGGGGGAGGCTTCGACGACGAGTCCCGCCAGTTGGTCCGGCCAGAGTTGGCCTGAATAGGTGCCGTCCCCACGCCGCATCTTCTGCAGTTCCAGCGGGTGCGTCTTGCCATCCGTGTCCAGTAGGGCGGTGAGGCTGGGATACGAGTTCGGCGCGTTGATGCAGGTGAACCGCAGGAAGGGCGGTTCGGTCACGTCCTGGGCTTCCATGGACTCGGTCCTGTTGGTCCCGACGCCCATTTCCATTTCCAGACCATACTGTTCCATCATCATGTCGGGGACCATGCCTTTAAGGATCTGCAGGTCCACGATCTTGGCCAGCCCGCACTTGTTGACGTCGACCAACTGGCCCACGTCTTTGCGACTCAATGGGATGGTCTCGACCACCGCCGGCATCCGCACGCGGGTCATGATCTTCAGATTGGCGAAGCGCCGCTCCTCGCCCAGCGAAAGCAGTCTGATGTTGCTCTTGGGCAGTCGCCACGTCTTCTCGATCCTCTCCTGGTCAGGCCCTCGATAGAGCTGAGCGTACAACTCTGCCTCGGCAGGCTCGACGCGCACCGCCAGCACGGTCCCCAACCCCTCGACATCCGCTTCATACACGCCCGGGATCTTGGTCTCCTCGCCGTTCGGACTGTACCAGATCAACCCGTCCCCAGGCGACAGCCAAGAATATGCCAGCAACTCGATCGTGACGTCGTTAGGCAACTTCGCAACAACGCCCGAAGGCGCGACAGGGGCGCCTCCGCCGGCGCCCCGACCGCTGGCGAGTTGAGAGTACTGGATCGCGCAGCCTTTTCCCTTCTCGACGCTGAGGACCGTGATCTTGTAGCGGTGTCCCTCCGTCGTAGTGACGACCATGATCTCGGGAAGACGCTGGCCTATCGCGCACATGGGGAAAGGACCGCTCGTCCTCGTCTCCGCCTGTGCACTGGTCGCGTTGCGCACCAGGATGAGCGCCCGGCTGTCGAAGATCAGATCCCCCTTGCCCACGTCCAGGATGGCTTTCTGCACATTTGCCCCGGATGCCTTGGGCGGGAGGTCGACCAGTTCACCCGAAGCCAGGTCCAGCATCATCGCTTTCTGATCCACATCGGGAAGAGTCGTCTTCCTCACGGCCCTGCGACCTTGAGCCGAGGCCGCGTTGGTATCGCCTTTGATCTCATCTCCCGCACGGACGAGTTTGAAGACTTCCGCTCGGATCTGCTGTGGGGTCAGGTTCAGATTGGCGAGCACCTGGGCGGCGATGCTGTTGGTCTCTTCGGTCAGGCCCAGGAGGATGTGTTCGGTTCCGAGGTAGTCGTGTCCGAGCGCTCGCGATTCCTCTCGGGCATACTTCATCACCCGTTCGGCGCGGGGCGTGCGGGATAGCGTGCGCTTCGTCACCGGTTCGGCGCCCGCGCGGACGAGCTTGTTCACCTCGCGGCGCAGCGTCTCGATATCCACTCCTAGATTCGCGAAAACCCTCGCGCTGATGGCGCTCTTCTGCCGCGCCAACGCCAGGAGGATATGCTCGGTCCCGATGTAGCTGTGGTTGAGATTTCTCGCTTCCTGCTCGGCGATCGGCATGACCTTCGCCACCCGCTCGGCGGGGGGCTTGTTCTGCTTGTCTTCATTTTGCAATATCTTGTAGCGAATCCTGAGGCCGCCGGAGGTCTCATTGCGACCGTAGTTCTGCAGGATGCCGATCGTTCCCTCCCGTGTTCGGAAACCGTAGACCGCCGGGAGGGTGCCGGTGCCTCTCAGGTATACTACCTGCAGGTCACCCTCCGAGGTGGCCTCGACGATATCCCCGCTGCTGAGTGCCTCGCGCAGTTGTCTTTCATCGAAGTGGGTCCATGCTTGTTCGTCCAGCCTGACTGCGACAACATCGATACAACCGAGGCCGAGTATCTTGGGAGAGCGTTCCGCAACAGCGTCGATGCCGTCGGTGCGGAACCACTTCAGCATGACCTCGGCGGTGTTTTCACGGGCGACCCAATTGGGCGGACGAGTGACGACGTTGCGATCCAGATCGATCCACCGGTCACGGTCAAACTGTCGTTCGATTACTGGGCCGAAGGTTTGTGCCTTGCTGACCTGGTCCGGGCTGGATTCGTTGCTTGGCTGACTTGGATCGGGGCGAAGGGGAATGTCCTCGAAAGAGGCATATTCAAACTGCCGGTAGAAGAGCCGAAAGCGCGAGATTTCCCTCGGCCACACACTCTCCAGAACGAGGATAAGATTCTGGGGCTTCTCTCCCCGAGTCCGTGTGAACATCGAGTTTCCATGCTGCAGGACCCGACCGTCCGTTGTGGTGAACTCGGCTCTGAACTGATAGTCTGTGCTGTTCGGTAGGGCCGATAGCACGGTTGCCCTGCGATTTCCTATCACGTGTTCGTTGCTGGAAAGCGGCTCGACGACGACTGCGTCGTTACCCTGAAGGGGCACTGTGACCGGACTGGCGTCGGCGCGGTTCTGAATGTCTATTCCGGTATCGATCCAGGGGCCCTGAGCGACCCCGACCTCGATATCGATTCGTTCCGCATCGCCAATGGGTCGAGGGGGGATCTTTGACAGGCCGAGAATCACCGAGCCATTCGGCCCTGGCCGCGAGGAGCCGCCAACGTATCCGGAAGGGATCTTGAATACAGCCGATGGATCGCTTCCTCCGGTTAGCCTCGTCAGAAGGGTACATTCGCATTCTTCGGAGACTGTGCCCACACTTGTATCAGCCTCGTGGTGGGGTTCGGCAATACGCCTTCCTTTGAGGTCCCACCAGGGTGCGTTGACGCGAGGTCGCTTACACAGTCCTATCAACTTCACGGTGACACCGTTGGGCAACTCGGCCGTGCCCCGGGTCTCATCGTTGGTTCGAAAGGCCGACACAGCAGGGGTCGGTCTCGCATTGCCCGTCTGTCGCGAAGCTAGCCAATACTTTAGCACACACTGCGTGTCGTCGGCGGCAAGTACGGTGACTCTGCATGGCCGGCCCTCGGCTGTCGTGACGATCAGTTCCTCGGGCAGCGCCTGGCCGATGCGGTGAGCCTGATGGGCCAGCGGCGCTCCAGGTGCTTCCTCGGCCTTCTCGGTGGTGGCGCCGCGCATCAGGAGGAGCAAGCGGTTTCCATCCTTTACGCTATACGTCAGGTCGCCCTTGCCGAGTTCTCTCAGGCTCCGCCGGATCTCAGAGGCCGGGATGGTTTTGGGCGTACTCAGGAGGGCGCCGGTGCGTAGATCGAGAATCTGCCAATGGTCGCTATCTGCTTCCAGGACGCGCTCCTCAGTGACGCGAGCGAGTTTCAGGACTTCTGCTCTGATTTTGGACGGGGGCAGGTCCAGGTTGGCGAGGACCTGGGCCGCGACGCTGTTGGCCTCTTCGGTCAGGCCCAGGAGGATGTGCTCGGCGCCGAGGTAGTCGTGTCCGAGAGCATGGGCCTCTTGCCGGGCGTGCTTCATCACCCTCTTGGCGCTCCAGGTGTGCCGCAGCGTAGGCGTTGTCACGGGTTCCGGGCCGGGTCGGACGAATTTGTTCACTTCGCTACGCAACGTCTCGATATCAATTCCAAGGTTCGAGAAGACCCGCGCGCTGACGGAACTCTCCTGACGCGCCAGTGCCAGGAGGATGTGTTCGGTGCCGATGTGGCTGTGGTTGAGGCCTCTGGCCTCTTGCTCAGCGACCGGCATTACCTTCGCGGCCCGCTCGGTCAGGGGCACAGCGGGTGCGGTTGGCGCCTCGTCGGTCTTGCTATGAATCGGCAGAAAGGCATTGTTCCTAAGGCACGCCTCGAGGATCTTATTCTGCTGCGGTGTCAACCGATCGACATGGCGTTTCCACAAGATAAATGAAATCTGTTCGAGATCGTAGCGAATGTCGTCGGGATCGGGAAGGTATCGATAGTCGTCCTGAAGCAGGGCTAGGGCTTGTTCGATGAACTCGGGCCCGTCAGCGAAAAGTCCAAGCTGCACGCCCGCGATTCGCAGGTGCAAATCGAATGAAGCGGCCCACTTACGCGCTACGGGACGGAGCTTTCGACGGACGGTCTCGTCCATGAATGACAGCTCTGTGGGCCTGGCGTGGATGAGGGTGCTCACGGCCTGGTCGATCAGGTAATGGCCTTGAATGAAATCGATGACGGCAACGGCTTCCTCGGCGGTTCGGAAGTTGTAGGAGAACAGATCCTCCTTGGACACCTCTCCCAGGCCGAGCACTTCGGCCATGCGATCGAGGTACGGCGCGTACGCCTGAGAAGAGTCGCCCGGGTATCGCACGGCGACGTTGCGGAAGACTCGCTCGTGGGGCCGTTCTCCAAACGTGATCTTGGCGATTCGATCCAATGGGCCGGGCCATGTGAAAAACGTGTTTCTCGTTCTATGGGCAAAAGGCAGGCGTTTCCTCCCGTCGGTGGTGTAGACAATGATGGGCTTGTCAGCATCCCTGGGGATATTGGCCGAGAAGGATATCTCAAATGTGCCCAACCCATCCGAAAAGGGCCTCCTCGGCTGGCAGGTCACTGTATAGGAATCGTCGCCATCGGCCGTGAAGGTCGCTCCCACCTTGAAGGGGCCCGTAAAGGTGCAAGCGGGGTCCTGGGGCGGGCCATGGAAGTATCGCAACGTCAGATGCACGTGATGGACGGGCTTCGAGCGAGGAATCAGGCCGAGGATTTTCCCTGCGGGTGCCTTGTGGGGCACCTGCAGCGACCATTCACAAAGCTGGTTGCCCTCATGGCGCCCCATGGGTAGGGGCCCGCCAATCTTCCTATGCCACGACGTACCTATCGGATGCATGCCGCTTCGCGCGGCAAACAACACGGGTTCGTCCGTGTCCGGCACCCTGAGAATGAAGTCGCGAACGCGCCAGTCACGACCCCAGAAGGGCAGTGTGCGCAGGAACCCGGGATTCCAATCCAGTTTCTTGCCGGTCGGGTCGTAGAATTCGTCTCCGGCATTCGGGCGCACAGCGATCAGCTCAATGTCCAGCGGACCGCCTTCGGAGGCAAAAGGCTGGCTTCGCTCGGTGGCGTCTGCCATGGGTAACAATACGGCGGCGATGATGATCACGGCGAGCAGGCCGACGAGACCGAGTCTGGCGGTTTTGGGAAAGGGCCGGCCGAGGATGTGTCTGATCCGGCTGGACAGGGCGCTCTTGGATTCGACCACGCCGATCAGACGCAGGCTCAGGGCGGGACGTTTCTTGAAGGCGAGTCTGGCGATGTTGACCAGGGTTTCGGGATAGTCCCGCGCGGCCTGGCCCATGGCGACCAGGACCGTCTCGTCGACCGCTTGCTCGCGGACGCGTCGGATCGCGGCGTTGGCGAGCCAGAACAGAGGGTTGTAGAAGTAGACGATCTGCAGCAGCGTCTGGATGAGGTTGACCCAGAGGTCGCCTCGTTTGATGTGCGCCAGTTCGTGAAGCAGGACGGCCTGCAGGTCGTTTCCCTGCAGCTTCGGCGCGAGATTGCTTGGAATCAGGATGACCGGTCGGAATAGTCCACAGACGGCCGGGCTTGTCGCGTTGGGTGATACGCGCAGGGCAATCGTTTGGCGCAGGCCCAGACGTCTCTGGCACTCACTCAGGGCGTTCTGGAGCCTGCGCGAGGCCGGCTCGGCCTGGGCAACGAGGCCCTTGACGAACAGAGCCCTCTGCAGAAGCAGCAAGAGCAGACCCGTTGCGGTCGCCAGCCAGGCCAACAGCACAAGGCCCGGCCAGTTCAACGAGACAGCCGGCTCCGAAGCGGTTGTTGCCACCGGGCGCGTCGGCGTCCTTGCGGTGTCATACTCTCTCTGAGGCGCGACGACAGGCGTAACAGTATCAAGGGCGAAGCCTCTGGCGGCGGGACCGCTGGCGGCACCATCGGCAAGCTTCGCTTGAGGCTGCCACCCGGGCGCAGGGTTCGGCTCTTGTGGTGCGGGCGATTCATAGAGCGCCAGTGCGGGTGGTTCCAGCGTCTCGCCAAACCAGGTGCCGAAGCTCACCGGCGACCACAGCGAGGGGGGCAGGACGAGCTTGAGTAGTACGAGCAGCCAGATCCAGTAGCGAAAGACCGCCCGGACCCGGCGGCGCAGCGCCAGATCGACGGCCAGCACGATCAGGATCAGGACGCCGGATTGGATCAGCATGGGCAGGGCGGAATTAACGAACGTCCAACCCGCTGAGTTGATTGTCTGCACGATCGCGTTCATGATGAAACCTCCGCTAATGAAGACGCTCGCGTGGCGGTTTTGTTACAGACGCATCATTTCCGCGTGCTCTTCCGGCCGCGGCGGCGCTTCTTGCGAATCATGGCCTCCAGTTCCGTCAGTTCGTCGGACGAGAGCGAATGGCTCTCCAGCATGAACTGCATCATGGGTGTGAAGGCCCCGCCGAAGGCCCGCGTTAAGGTCTTCATGACCTCCCCCCGGCGGGCCTGTTTCTGGGTGATCGCCGAGCGGTAGAGGATCAGGTTGCGGATACGCTCGGTCGTCAGAAAACCCTTGCCCACCATGCGATCCATCAGGGTTTTGACGGTGCTGTAGGTCCATTTCTTGCGGGCCTCGAGTTCCTCCTGGACGGTCGGAGCCGCACACGGTTCGTGCTCCCAAACGACCTGGATGATCTCCCATTCCGCTTCGGTCAGTTCGTAGTCTCTCGTCGCCATGAAAGCCTCCTTTCGCTTTAACGATGACGAGATTACTCTACAGATGTAAAGATGTCAAGAAAAATGTAAAGAGTTTTTCGCCGACCCTCCGGCCGGAGGGTCGTCTCAGCGGTCGGCGGCCCAAATTTCCTTGATGGTGTCTTCCTGGTTGAATCCGTTGGGGATCGCTTCGCTGGCCTTGTTGGCGAAGTACCAGTGGATCTCGCCTACCGGGTCGGCCAGGGTGCGGCTGCCGGGCATTTGCAGGTAGCCGTTCGGGTCATGCTGCCGCACCCAGTCCCAGGCGTAACGTAGCCATTGGTTGCGATACGTTTCGCTCTGATGGGCGAACCAGCAGATCTCGTCGTAGCCCCAGATCCAGTGGGCGCCGATGTTCTGGCCCCCGCGCCCGCTGCGTCCAAAGTTGTCCAGCTCGACCAGATATGGCAGGCTCGTACAACTCCATCCGCTGGGCGTGCGTCCCCCTTTGCTACGTCCGAACAGGCTGTCGAGGTAGCCCATTTTCAGAACGCCCTCTTGTGGTTTTTCGACGACCTCTTCAATGCGCAGAGGAAACGAGTGGAAGTCGAACATCAGCTTCCCGTCGTGGACAATCCCGCCACTGGGGACGTGGGCGTCGCACAGGACCATGTGACGCCGGGCATTCTTTCGGGCGTAAGCACGGACCCGCTGCATCATGTCACGCCAGTGAGCATGGTCCCGATCGCGATCGTCCATGATCTCGACCTGTCCGAAATGGATCGCCTCGATACCGATGTCGATGTAGCGCTGGCAGAGATACGTGAACCACATCCGCGTCTCGGCCTGGCTCATATCGGGCACCGATGCGCCACGGTTCCAATGGTTCACGCGGTGACCGTTGGGATAGAGCATGGCTTCGTAGCGGAAGTGGCGCGGCTCGGCGGCGAAGCCGAATTCTGCGAGCAGTCGAACCGGGACGGGAAGGCGATCGACCTGCTCGGTGACAATCTCGAACGCCGCGGCCTGGAGTACCATGTCCGGATCGACCTCATGGATTCTCTTGGCGATCGGCTCGGCCTTGGCGAGCAGGTCGTCCAGCGCGGCTTCGCCACCCCAGCGATAGATGGCCCGCCCGGCGAACTTGACGCCGATATGCTTGAGCATCCGAACGTTGTCATCGACGTCCCCCATACCATGCAACACCTCGCTCATGGTATTGGCCCGCGACAGATAGTTCTCCAGCACGGGCCGAGAGATCGTCCCGTCAAAGCGATAGTCTCGCGTGTCGATACCATAGGCATTCACGCTGGAGAGCAACGTCAGAAAAACGAGAATCATCAAAACCGTTCGACTGCACTTCATCGTTCATCTCCACCCGAAAGATTCATATTCACCATCACCAATGCCAAATGGTATGCCGACAGCGCATCGTTGGCAAGAGATACTCCCCCAATGACGTCCTGATAGGTGGGCGGAAACGGAGGGACTAATCTTTGTGGTCGGGTGCGCTAGAACCTGTTCTCTTTGGAGGGGGCCGCGATTGTTGTTATGGCCGGAGGGTTGGAGGCCCGGCGCAGCCGGTGGCGTGACAAGCCGTTGTCGTGCTGAACACAGTCGCCTGATGCGAATCTGGAACGATCACTTGGACTTTGCAGCGAGCTGCTGCGGCGGCGCATCGGGCGAGTAGGTCTCATCCTGACACACGAGGGCTGGTCCGGACTTTGGCGCCTGGGTCTGGACGACCGCCTGATCCTGGAGTCGAGCGATCAACGCGTCCTTCTCCCGGGAGAGTCGGCGGCATTCGTACAGTTCGCTCTTGACCTCGGCCAACTGACACTTGATCGCAGCGAATTGGGTGATCAGCGCGGTGGACCCGAGGTCCCCGTTCAGGTCAAAGGCATCGCGAACGGCCTGAATCGGTTTTCTGACAAGACTGAAAAGATCCATGGTTCACCTTCCTCAACTTCTCTGCCGCGCGCATGGCGGCACACACTGTCAACTCTGCCGAGTGCGGGGCGATCGTTTGGCCTTGGCACCGGTCTTAATTTTGGGAGCGGCCTTCTTGGCGGTCGCACGTGCCCCGGCTGGCTTGGCTTTCTGAGTCTTGGCCCGTTTGCCTGGCTGGGCGGCCTTTTTCGACTTGGCGGGTGTCTTGCTTTCTGAGGCGGTCTTCTTTGTGGCCGTGCGCCTACGACTGGAGGTGGGCTTCTTGGCCTTGGCGCGTGCGGTTGTGGTCTTTTGCGGAGCCTGTGCGGTCAATTGCTCCTGGAGCTGGGCGATCAGTCCGTCTTTTTCGGCTGAGGTCCTTTCGCTCTCGTCCAGCTTCTGTCTGACGTCGGCCAGTTGACGCTTGATTGCCTCAAGCTCGCTGACCTGGGCCCGAGACACGAGGTCCGTATCAGAATCGAAGATGAACTTGAACGCCTGACCTGATCTGGTGACTATACGGCGAAGACTCATACCGTCCTCCTTCTCCAGAGCCATCCTCATCGCATTGGCATATCGGTCCATTTTCCCTGGGCCGGCGGAGACATTCGGCGCCCACCCACTTATAGTGTACAAACCAATTCGGTCTGTGACACATTGCTGAGACTGTGTATTCTCACGAGAAAGACGCTGGTTCGCCAGGCGCGTTCCGGCCTCGCCGGTAGGATCGCCATCACGATTGCATTTTCCGGACCATATGTTAGGCTCTGGTCGCAAGACGATTGACTATGTGATCGAACTATTAGGAAAACGGGGCACGGGATGCAGCCGATATACCGACACAAATTCACCGTGGATCGGAAAACTATCGACGAAAACGGACATGTCAACAACGTCGTCTACGTTCAGTGGATGCAGGATGTCGCGGTGCTCCATGCGAATGCTGTTGGCTGCACGAGCGCGACGCGCGATATCGGTGCGATGTGGGTCGCCCGCTCGCACAAGATCGAGTATCTCAGTCCCGCCTTCCATGGCGACGAGATCGAGGCGCTGACCTGGGTGGTGAACTTCCGCAAGGTCAGATCGCTGCGCCGGTACAAATTCGTGCGAATCGCCGACCAGACCGTCCTGGCCCAGGGCGAGACCGACTGGGTGTTCATGGACGCGAAAAAAGGGCGGCCCAGCGCCATCCCCGAAGAAGTAAGTGGAGCCTTCGTCCTGGTGAGCGAAGACCAGCAACCGTAATGGGCGAGTACCCTTTGCGGCGCTTGCGAGACACGCTTTTTCCTTGCATTGGGCGCGGGCAATAATCACAATAGAATCGGCATGAGCGAGTGTGGGTTCACGGACCAGCGCCACAAGCGGTCCGTAGCAGGGAAAGGGCGGATCATGAAGATGCCGATGATAGCGATTCTGGCGTTCGGTATTGCTCTGGGTGCCGTTCTGACAGCCGCAGCCGACAACAGCGAGACGCCGACTAAATCCCAACTCAGCGCCCTGCGCGAGCAAGTCCGGGCTTTGGAGGAGCGCGTCGCAGTGCTGGAGAAACGCCTCGAAAGGCGGCCGCTCGATCTCGATCCCCGAGTTACGTCTCCGCTGCTGCGCCGCTACCGTCTGCCCAAGGGCTGGGACGAGCGGGAATTCAACGGCATCCCATACTATGTGATGCCCCTCCAGCAAGATCCGAACCGGACGCCCAGACCGAGGAAGTGATGCTGAAGCGAGGCGCGGATCGCAAACGAGTTGGTTACTGACGCAAGGTGCCGAACTGACGGGCGGCCTGGCAGGGGTCCGGCGCGGCCATGATGGCTGAGACGATGGCCAGGCCGTCGGCCCCGGCCTGCAAGACTTCCCTGGCATTCGAGAGAGTGATCCCCCCGATCGCGACCAGGGGCTTGTCGGTTATCGACCTGATCGCTCGCAGGCCGGCCAGGCCCAGAGGCGCGGCGATGTCCGCCTTGGTCGGCGTCGCAAAGATGGGACTGACGGCGAGGTAGTCGACCTCAAGATCGGCCGCCCCCTGCGCTTGTTCCAGTGTCTCGACCGATAGCCCGATGACGGCGCCGGCGCCGAGCTTGTCATGCGCTTCAGTGATGGAGGCGTCCGACTGGCCCAGATGCACGCCGTCGGCGCCCGCTTCGCGGGCCACCTCGACGTCGTCGTTGACGATCAGAGGGACACCCCCGGCATGGCAGATCTCGCCAAGGACGCGGGTCTCCGCGACAAACGCCTCGTGCCCGAGCGATTTTTCACGGACCTGGACCAGGGTGACGCCTCCCTCGAGCGCCTGGCGCACCACCTCAGCCACGCCGCGCGGGCCGGCCAGTTGCCGGTCTGTCACGAGGTACAGAAAGGGATCGAAAGATTTACTCATCATTCCACCCGTAACGAGGAGGCCAGTGTCCGTTCATCCAGATTGTACAACGCATCGAGAAAGCGCGTCCGCAGGCTCCCAGGCCCATTGCTCTGCTGGCTCGCCACTTCCCCCGCGATCCCCATCACCGCCATGGCATGCGCGGCGGCCAGGAAGGGATCGGCCTGGACCGCCAGGAAGGCCCCCGTCAGCGCGGTGGCGGTGCATCCCATGCCGGTCACGCGTGTCATCATCGCACAGCCATTGCCCAAAACACAGCGGCGCTCGCGGCTGACGACCACATCCTTGTGCCCACTGATGGAGATGGCCTCACAGTACGTCGTCAGACTCATCGCCACCTCGGCAACCTGTAACGACTCGTCCAGACTGTCGACCCCCTTGGTTCGTCCCGCCACACCGGCCAGGGCCGCGATTTCCGAGGCGTTGCCCCGAATCACGGAGATTCCGCCGGCCTCGAGCAGGCGCTGCGCCGTTTCCGTGCGGAATGGAGTCGCGCCGGCGCCGACCGGGTCGAACACCACCGGTTTGCCATGCTCGCGCGCCGCACCAAGAGCCGCCAGCATGCTGGCGATCCAATGATCATCCAGTGTCCCCATATTCAGCACAAGGGCGCCTGCCAGCGCGGCCATGTCCCTGACTTCCTGCAGTGCGTGCGCCATGACGGGCGAGGCGCCCAGCGCCAGCAGCGCATTGGCGGTGAAGTCCATGACCACCAGGTTCGTGACATTGTGCACCAAAGGCCCCTGATCGCGAATGGCGGCCAGATCCTTCCACAGTCCTGTACTATCGATCATGCTCACCTCACAAGCGAAACATCAACAGCATCTCAGGCGGGGATCCACCTGTACGTTCGTTACGGCTGAGATAGTTTCTAACCGAAAGCCCCGGGTCATCGCAAGTGCGAGTGCGGAAAGGCGACGGTTGCATTTGAAGGGCAGGTCGATATGATCCGGCGACCGTTATGAGCCTGCCGGCAGCAGCGCGCATCCCGTCGTCTGTCGTCGCCATAGGCTCACCTGATGGAAAGGCTATGCATGAAAGAGCTTCGCAGGCGTGTTGCGGGATCGCGTCGGGGCACTCTCGCCCTGGTCGGCGTCATGGTGCTGTGCGTCAGTTCGCAGGCCCTGGCCTCGGATGACGGGGACTTCGAGTATTGGAGCAAGGCCTCATTTCTGATTCCCATCAAGGACGCGTGGAAGTTCAAGCTCGATCAGAAGTTCAGTTTTCTCGATGAAGATCGCCGGCTCGGCAATCACCAACAGGATTTCTGCGTGATCTATTCCGGTCTGGCCGATTGGATCGACCTGGGGCTCAGCGTCAAACAGAAGTTCGAGAAGACCGGCGTTGATTGGGAGCGGGAGAGCCGGCCCCACTTCAACGTCGCGTTCAAGCCCACCCTGTTCGGCTGTGGTCTTACCAATCGGTCGCGTCTCGCGTACCGTGACGTAGAGGACGACGATATTGTCTGGCGTTTTCGCCACAAGATCGCACTCAAATCGCCTGTCACATTTACGCCCTGAAAGATTCGACCCTATGTGGCCAATGAAATCTTCATCCAACTCGACGACGACGATTTCAATGCGAACCGTGTCTCGACCGGACTGTACATTCCGTTGCATGAGAAGATCCGGCTGGTGTCATTCTATGCCTGGCATATCGATGAGGAGCCTGACTGTTGGCATGACACGAATCTGCTCGCCTCCTACGTCCGCATCAAGTTTTGAGCCTGCAGACTAAGGCCGCTCACTTCAGATCGAACGGCGGCGAGCATCCTCCGGTCGCGGGGTCGCCATCCTTGCGGAGCATGATGCGGTAACGCGTGCCCTCATGGCCGGAAAGATCTACGCAAACGTGCGGAGAATCAGGTGCGATGGCCTTGGCCAATCGAGTGACATCATGCGATTGGTCGGACCCGGGAGCCAGGCGTTGTAGATAAACGGAGAGCGTGGCGTGAGGGTCTCTGTCCCAGGCGCCCTTGAGTTTCCACGTCAGATTCATCTTGTCTCTGGGCCCCGACACGGCGACATCTTCGATGAAGCAGAGATTCGTCACGGCGATGCGATGTCGCGGCAGTTTCCACAAGTGTGGCTTCTCGAACCGGCCCTGCAGGTTGTACCGCTGGTCTCCCCCGCAGTTGTTGTCTATTGCCAATCGCTCATCGTATTCGAAGTCCCGGTAGAGCGGGCGGAACAATTGGGAACCCACGTTGAAGACGATACGTTTGTCCACGAGATGCCCCCGGGCAGCCCGGTTCATGTAGCGCCACTGTGATTTGAGCGGCGGGACCGGATCGTAGTCCATGAAGTCGGGCCGGGAGGGCGTCGCATCGAAGCAGATCCAGCCATAGTGACTGCCCAGCCAGACCTGCGTGTATCGGTGCCCGCTGGAGCAGGGCGCCGATTCGGACGCGTCGAGAAGACCGTTGCCGTTGTGGTCCCAGAGGGACTGGCCTCTTTCCTTTCCCGTCCCCAGCCAGCGTGCCGGAAACCCCCAATAGCGCAGCGCCCCGGCCAGCATGACGCTGGTGCCCGAGCAGGCCGTGATCTGGGTCTTGTCGTAGGGTCGGTCCGACAGCGCAATCTTGAGGTTGCCCGGGTTGGCGTCATAGTGGTTCCTGTCATAGTCGACGGTCGCAGGCCTGCGCTGCGCCCGGCTGGGGTAGTAATAATGATCCTGGATGTACTCAAGGGCATTACGCGCCACCCAGTACGGATTCTCCATATCGGGCGGCACATGGTACTTCGCCTGGATATGGGCTCCAACGCGTTCGAAGAAACCGCCGTAGGCTTCGGTGTCACTGAGGTTGAAAAGATCGGGATCGTCCGCCAAGTAGTCCATTCCCGCCAGTGCGTTGACGTTCCTGTCCACACGGTGAGGGTAGACATACTTACGATAGTCATTGGTCCATATGTCGATTTCGTATTTGGAGGAATAGGTCCGCGCCGGAGCATCGGCGTATTCAACGAGACTCATGTGCTGACGGCTGGACATATCGTCCGCGGGATCGTAGGTGAAGGGCCTGACCGCCGCGTTCGGCGCGGCCGAGGTATCGGTGACCTTCTCCGTCTCGGGCCAGGTCCCCTGATTGTGCAGTTGATCGTAGGGGTACGGCCTGGAATAGTAGTGGTAGACGGCCCCCGGATTCGCGTTATCCCTTTCGGGTCTCGTTTCAATAGTCATGCTGAGATGCCGAAGAATGCGCGGGCCCTGGTGGAACGCATCCGGATTCCGGATGACATTCACCCGATGTACGCGGTCCGGACCCTGGACGCTTTCTGGTACCCAAAGGGCCCGCTGTCCGAATGCCAGCCCCCAGAGCGGACGATCCTCCTCTGTCAATTTCGGTCGATCGAAGTAGAAGAGCCCGCGCCCCGTCTGCGCTTGCGCCGCGTAGATGTGATCGTTACCGGCGGTGGCCCACAGGTACCGAGCCCCCTCGAACTTCATGCAAGCCAGACCGCGCGAGACAAACTCTCCTGAATCCGGCATGTGCCTGACGAATTCGAGCCAGCCATCGTGGGCCTGGTCGTGGGCCAGTTGAATGACGCCTCGCGCGACACGGAGATTGTTGTCCCGATAGCCTGAAGCATCGAAGCAGATCATAATCTTGCCATGATCGCAGGCCAGGTCCAGGACCTCGCGCTGCCCGATCCGAAACGTGTAGCGCGTCAGATCCGTGGGCGTCGAGGTATTTGTATCAAAGTTGCAGCGCCAGAGTTGTGATTTGATCTCAGCGCCCGAATTGTCCCAGTTGAGAAGGTAGAACACGCTCTGGTCATTATCCAAGGCAAAAGCCAACCCCCGGGGGCTGCCCAGCAGAGGCTTGTCGGCCTCTTTTGGCAACTCATAGGTCTCGGTCCATTTCAACTCATCGATTCCTTGCTGCGGGTCCTGATGGACTTGATAAGCGAAGATCTTTCCCGATCGATCCAGAACGAACAACCGCGGCGCCGCCGGAGAGATGGCATCGAAGGCCAGACCCCTGACTTCGGTATTGTCCGGCGCCAGCGTATAGACCTTCTCACTTTGGCCAACGAGCGGCGCCCCCGGCTCAGCCTGAACAGGCATCGCACTAGCCAACAATAGGAGCCAGAGACAAGAGCACCATCCAAGCCTTCTCATGGTCTCGTCCTCCCATTTTCCGCCGGCTTGCTGAAAGGCAGCTTGCGTAGAGATAAGACATCAGCCGAAAGATTGTAGCGTAGCTTGCCCGTCTCCGGATGAAACGATTGAGGATTGGCGCCCACGCAGACCAGTCGCAGCGTGTGCACGCCGGGGTCAAACCAGAACAACCCTATCTTCCTCTCCCGCCGCCGGCCGTAGATATAGTCTTCGTGCTCATCCTTGCGGAAGGTGTTGAAGAAATCCAACGTCTTGTTGATCCTCTCGGGAGGAAGCTGGTTGACCAGGCTCACGCGATAACCACCGGCGATCTGGGACTCGCCCGCCACATGGATCTCCTTGCCATCGATGGTAACTCTCCAAATCCCATTGTCCGCGCGGAGGTGCTGAAACAGTGACATGGAGTATCGGCCCTTTTCTTTGATCTCAAAGGGGATCTCGATCCAGCCGCCGACCTCGTCGTTGGCAACGCGGAACCAGGGCTTCGTGTAGGTGGCGCGATTGTATGGATTGACCTGAAGCTCCGTACGGTCTGAATGCCTGATCGTCTCGACTACCTGAGGCAGATGCAGCACAATTTCAGGATTGATCCGATCCTTGTAGGCCGGGAACGCGCACCAAGGCTCGGCGATGGCGTCCTGGTACCAGTAGGAAACCGAAGACCAATAATCCGGTCGGGGACCGGCGGGATCGTCGGGATGCAGCGTTCGTCCGTTGGGGTCCACGAGATAGCCGGTGCGTTCGAGCTCGAACTTGAGGGACTTCCTAAAGAGAACCGGATCGGCGATGTGCCAGCGGTAGGCCGTGATGCGGCAGTCGACCGCGCGGGGCTCGAAGATCGTGCAGCCGGTATACAGGCTCGAATGAACCCGCATGTTCCAGGCCTCGTTGAAGTAGTCCTCCGTGCCCGTGCCACTAATGGAAGGCGTTTCTTCGCCATCGATGTAGAAGAAATCGTCGCCTTCACCAAACCAGTGCCCCATGGCGTTCTGAGAGGAGAGGACCGTGCCAACATAATGGCCCCGTCCGTTGCCGATGAAGACGGTATAGGGCTCTCCTATCTCGGGCGGGTATTCCTGATGGTAGCGGGCGTGGAAGTACATCACTTTCTTGGGCTTACGTTTGAGTTGGACCCAGTCGATTTGGTAATAGCAGGAGGCCTTTTCGCTATCGGACTCGTTGGTGAGCGTGACTTTCGCCTCCTCAGCAAAGGGCATTTGCCAGTAGCAGTTGAGTCCTCTGCCATAGGAACTGACTTTGACGGGCAGTGAGTTGACGGTGGCCCGCATACCGTTACCAGCCGCGAAAAAGTCACCCAACGGGGTCTCCACCGACGGGATTTCCGACCCATCCCAGTAGATGCGTAGGACCAGCGCGCGCGGATAACGAATATTCATCGAATAGGGCACGAGCCAGATGTGCGTGATCTTGCCCGGCCCCTTCAGATGAGCCAAGGTCTTGGTTTCCCCAATGGCGAACTTCGCGGAATCGGCGTTATCCACCGGATTCCCACTGGAGGCTCTCATCGACCGACCCGACTGGGGCTGGGCGATCGCCTCGAGTGACTGCGCCAGACCCGGCGCCGTAACGCCCCCAAACCATATGAACGCGAGAATTGTCGCTGTCTTCATCGTCTCATGCCTCCCATTCTTCAAAGAACGCTCCGCTCGCATCGCTTCGCACTAACGTATGCCCCCTCACTCTCTTCCACAATACGACGTCGTATGGTAACATACCAGGCTGCGGTTGACCAGCGTGACGCCCCGCGTCCCAGGATGTCTGTAGCCGTCGCGCAGCAGTACAGCGATCTTTGCCTGTGACGCCCTGTTTCGTATGCTTTAGACGGGGGGCGCTTCCGGCGGCCCGACGCCGAGGCTTGTGGGCAAACCGAGGTGCCCCTGCCCTTTTTATAGGTCCTGCTCCAGCAATGGAGGGCGCACTGGGGGGCCGGCCGTGAAAAGGTGCAGGGAGAAGAAGGAAGAAGATGGTGAGTGGTGCGTATTGCGTTTCTGACCACAGAGTTTGTCACTGAGCCATACTTCGCCGGTGGACTGGCGCAGTATCTGGGGCGCGTTGCGCCAGCTCTGGTGGCACGTGGGCATCAGGTGGAGGTCTTCGTCAGGGCGACCGAGGAAGGCGAGACGACTTACGAAGGCGTCCTCGTGCATCGTGTGCAGCCGGTCCGCTCCTTCTCTGCCCGGGTCCTGGGCAAATTGTATCGTATCACAACTGGGCGCCGTCCTGGAAGATTACACCAATTGCTCGCCTGCGCCAAAGGACTGGATCGAGCACTGCGGCGGCGCTCGGCCGAGGCGCCTTTCGATATCGTACAGGCCGCCAGTTGGATGGTGACAGGGATGTTTGCCGTACGCAGACCCGTCGCTCCCGTGGTCATCCGTCTGTCCTCATATGGACCGCTCCTGGATGCGGCCATCCAGACAGCGCCCGGCTGGGAGTCTCGGACCATGTGGAAGCTGGAGTGCACTACCATGCGCCGCGCTGCGGCTGTCTACGCGCCCAGTGTCTATCTTGCCGACCATGTTAGTCATGATACGGGCCTCAAGGTCGCGGTCGTTCGTCCTCCTTTCTGGCGTCCGGACGATTCGCAGTACGATCCAACGGTAGCCACTGAATTGCGAAAGGGGGGCAAGTATCTACTCTTCTTCGGGCGATTGTCGGGGTACAAAGGGGTAGGAATACTGGCCGAAGCGATGGCGCCCTTGCTGGCGAAAGACCCCACTCTGCGTCTGGTGATGGCAGGAGCGCAGAGCGATGATCTCGAAGGAAAGAAGTTGACGGATCTTACCCAGGCTTTTCCCCGACAGTTGAGGTATCTGGGCGTTTTGCCGCCGGCCCAACTCGGACCTGTTGTGGAACACGCCCACGCCGTCGTGTTGCCGTCGCTGCTTGACAACCTCCCGAATACCTGCTTGGAAGCAATGAATCGAGGGCGCGTTGTGGTAGGACCGAACGGCATCAGTTTTGACGAACTTATTGAGGACGGCAAGTCCGGGATTCTTTTCGAAAGCGGCAGTGTGCCGGCATTAGGCGCGGCCATCCTGCGTGCCTGGCGGCTTCCGCCGGAGTTACGAGACCTCTATGGCGGCGCAGCCCGGGAGCGGATTGGCCAAATGGGTCCGGAGTATACACTGCCCGAGTTAGAACGGCTCTTCGAGGCGGCAGCGCAAAGAGCATAATCGTAGTCTGGGTGAATCGGGGTATCAGGTATGAAAACACAAGCGAGAAGAGAGTTGAAAACGTGGATCGGTGTAGGGCTGATATTTTGCCTCTGTCTCCTTTTAGTGTTCGCCACTGGTGTGATGGTCGGCATCAAACGTAAGATTCCCTTTGTGGCCTGGGCCAGGGAATGGTCAATTGGGATTTACGCAGGAACCTTGCCCTTGGACCTCTCAGAGCCGGTCGATGTTACGAACCCCGTGTTGACCCGAGCGGATGTCACGGATATTGACGCCGAGTTTGTTGCCGACCCCTTTGTGGTCCACGAAGATCCCAACTACTACATGTTCTTTGAGGTGCTGAACAGGTCAACGAGGCACGGCGATATCGGCATGGCTGTCAGTCCGGATGGTTTGCAGTGGACGTACCGGAGCGTTGTGATCGACGAACCATTCCACCTGTCCTATCCCTACGTCTTCCAATGGGAGAACGACTGGTATCTCATCCCTGAGACCTCACGCGATCGTTCCGTGAGACTCTACAAAGCCACCGACTTTCCGGTACGCTGGGAATTTCAGAAGCGTTTGCTGAAAGACCGCCATTTTGTCGATCCTTCCCTCGTGCGCCATCATGACAAGTGGTGGCTCTTCGTAGGTATGTCTGGGAATGACATTCTCCGTTTGTACTACGCCGCTGACCTGTTGGGGCCATGGACGGAACACCCGCAGAGTCCCCTGGTAAGTGGGAATCTCCGCACCGCCAGACCTGGGGGTCGTATCCTGAAAGCGGACGGCCGTCTCTTCCGGTTCGCACAGGACGATTATATCACGTATGGCAATTGTCTCTATGCGTTCGAGATCACCGAACTGAGCACCGATCGCTATGAGGAGAAGCCCGCCGTGGACGGTCCGATCCTGGATGGTTCCGGAACGGGCTGGAATGGCTTGGGCATGCACCATTTGGATCTGCATTCTATCGACAACCGATGGATTGCGTACGTTGACGGTTTCGGCCAACAAGCCGTCTTCGGCTGGCAGCACTGACAGGCCATCTCGCACCGCTGAACGCAGCGTATCAATCAGTTGCATACACCCTAAAAAATTGACCTTTCATAAGACGGAGCACCACATATGGCGACCCAGAAGGACTCCAGGCCTTTGCTTATCGGTATCCAGCCGGATGACTACACCCCTAAGGGTGGTCGAGAGGATGCCTCTTCCCCTCGCTGGGCGATGCTACTCGAAGAGGCGCGACATCAGGTTCGATGGGTGGACGTCCACAAGGCAGACATTCTTAGCCAACTGGAGGGATGCGACGGCTTCATGTGGCGCCACGGGCACAACGCCGAACATCGGCAGATCGCTCGCAGGCTTCTGCCCGTCTTGGAGCGCGAGCTAGGCCTGGTTGTGTATCCGGACCAAAACACGTGCTGGCACTACGATGACAAGATCATCCAGCAATATATCTTCAGCGCGCTCGGCATCGCCACCCCGAAAACTTGGGTATGGTTCGACCCCGTCCAGGCTTTGGAGTGGGCTCGTACCGCGACCTATCCGCTCGTTCTCAAACTGTGGACCGGCGCCGCTTCGGAGAACGTCAGGCTGGTGAAAGACTATACGGAGGCGGAACTCTGGATCCGGCGGCTCTTTGGGCCGGGCGTTGGACATCTCAGAGAAATCCCCACGGTGCCGGCGCCAAATCTGTATCGACGCCTTCGCACGGCGGCCGCCATTGTCCTGAAAAAGAGGTATCCCTGGCGACCCGTGGAACTGCACAAGGACTATGTGATGTTTCAGGAGTTCATCGCAGACAATGAATGTGATACCCGCATTGTGGTCATCGGTAAGCGCGCGTTTGGATTTCGGCGATTCAATCGAGAGGGCGATTTCCGGGCCAGCGGCAGTGGAAAGATAGTCTACAATCACGAAGAGATCGATATGAAGGTTCTCGAGATGGCTTTTGCCATCGCCGAACGTATGAAACTCCAGTGCGTGGCGTTTGATTTTCTCCAGCGAGGTGATGTTCCCCTCGTTTCGGAGATCAGTTACACGTTTGTGCCGTGGGCCGTCTACGACTGCCCGGGCCATTGGCAGCGGGACGGAAAGGCCCTCCAGTGGATAGAGGGGCACCTTTGGCCCGAGCAGGCGCAGATTGAGGATTTCCTTGTGCGTCTAGCGGAAAAACAGACCCTATAGGATTGTCCTTTCTCGAAGAAACGCTAACTTCACCGGCGCTGTCAGCGGACATGCCTGGTGGAGAAGAGCACAGTGGGTCCGTGTTTCAGCGTCGTCGCTCAGGCTGTATTCTGTACTCCCAAGGGCATTGCCGGGTCCGCTATGCGCTGGATACTATGAAATCATCTCTCAGTCCTCGCGACGCCTCCCTTGCCCGCACCAAGAAAAAAGGACTGCAAGCGCTGGGCTTGCAGTCCGAAATTGCAGTCTAAATTCTGTTGCTTGTTTCTTAGATGGAGCGGCGGCGGCGCAGGAATCCGACTAGTCCGGATCCGAGGCCAACCAGCAGAACCGCACCCGGCGCCGGAACGACAAGGGGCCTGGAAGTGATCTTGCCCCAGAGCAACGTGTCGTTGCTGCCGTCTTCGGGTGAGAGGAACGTGGGCAGCAGTGCGTCGTAATTGCTCCCGAACCCAAGCAACTCCATCGTATACTCCCTGTTGCCGATCACTACCTCATCCGTGTCAAAGTCGCCGGGGAAGGTGATAATGTCAGGGACGCCGCCCGGAAGTCCGAGGTTGTCCGTCTCATTGACATTCAGCTTGAATGTCCAGGCGCCAGTGACGCCCGCCGGATCGAGAAACGAAGCGTTGACGGTCAACTCGACTTCTGACAACGCTGTACCGCCATTAAGCTGACGGTTGTAGTGGGTCAGTTGCCCGACCTGGAATACAGAGCCATCGCCAACATTGAAGGTCGCCGTGGGCGGTGCACTGCCAATGAAGCCCAAGCCGCTCTGAGGCCCTGGGGGGTTCGGCGAGCCCCACCACACCTGATCTTCCGTGTCATCGCCGTAAGTGCCGGGAGTCACGGGAACGTTGTAAGCGGTGTTGACGTTAAAACCATCCACCCAGTCGTGCCAGGTTCCACTCGCGCTTTGCAGTGTTACACTAGCGCTAGCGGTGCCGGCTACGCCGAGCATTGACATCACCAGCAAAACTGCTCCTAGTCTTTTCATGCCCTATTTCCTCCCGTACTAACCTTGCTTGCTTACTTGCTTGTTCGCGATATTCACTTTCCGACCCAGGTATACGTACTCCGCAGGCCTGGGTTACATGATTTGCTTATAATACCCTATTACGCGCCTTTTGTCAATGCAGTTCTCTCTGATGTGCCCCATTTTAATGTGATTGTGACATGTAATATCTACTTGTTTACTGGGGTTATGGGGCGTTGTCATGGGTCTTCAGGTAGACCAAGCTCCTGGCCGGAACGGATAGCCTTGTTACCATGGGTGTATGAGAATCGGAGAACAACTGACTGCCGCGTTGCCGGGCTGTGCGCATCTTCCTGTTTAGAAATAAGTTATGATTCTCAATGTCTTGGCAGTGGATTAGTAAGAGGTGAAATCCTAGCCAATTGTGGGAAAGTATGTCGCGAAAGACCTGGTTCCGACTGGTCCGGTGTCAGGGCTTTGCGTCCGGCTTGGGCATACTGATACTGGGCATGAAGAAAAAATCCTCTCGACCCCGATTTGTTCGGCGCGGGCCTCGTTTGCCACGCGGTTGCCTCGGGCGGGTTTGCGATCGCCCTGACGGAGGCGAAGTGATGAATCCCTTGATTCTGACCCGATTCCTTCATTTCGGAGTGGTGGTTGACAGGCTCAGCTTGACGCCGCCAGCGGGGGCGCTACAATCAACCGAGTTGCAGAAACAATATTGACTGAGAGGTGCGATATGAAGCGCTCGAAGAAACTCCTGATCGCCAGCGCGACGGTCGTCGCTCTGCTGATCTTGTTGCTGGTCGGCTTGAAAATATGGCTCGACAGATCACCCCTGGTCGTGATGGGAGGGCGGACTCCCAGTGGCGAGATCTTCGATGAGCAGACCGCCGTCGGGCGCGTCTTCGCGGATGTCCAAGCCTGTGGTGAGCAACAGAAGAACCTCTATCAGTGCATCGAGGTCTACCAGGAGCGCACCGGACGACCGCCCAAGGACATGGACGAACTGATCAACGAGGTCCATGAAGCGATGGCCTTCGACGATTGTCCCGCCGAACTGTCGTGGTACGTCGTCCACTTCGAGAACTTTGGCAATCCCCAGGCCGTCCTCATCGAAGAAGCCAAGAACAAACACCGCACCGCCTTCAAGCTATGGGCCCGAGGCATCAAGCCCCAGGTCCAAACCATGGGCGACGGAACCGTCCAACTCTTCGCCGACGGAAAACTAGCCACCATCAACGCCGCCCGGAAGAAGTAGTCTCCCGAGCGGCGTCGCCCATCGGACATCTAACGAATAGGGACACTCCCTCCGAAGAATTGCCTTCGTGGCTCACCCAATCGCGCTTGGAATAGCCTGCAGGAATTGCTACAATGTGATGAAGGGTCTTGCTCAGCGGGCACGATACGAGGAAGTGTTATGACGACTCCGAAAGGGAAAGAGAATACTCGAAGAAGCCCGGCAGGTCGGACTGGTCCTGGTTGCCCTGTATATGGGGCTCCAGTCACAGGCCTTGGCGAGTTCTTCAGTTTCTGCAGCGGCCTGTCAAAAGAACACGCCGAATTCTGGTTTAGAGGCCATGCCGACATGAGTTGGTCTCTCACTCCGTCCGCCCTGAGACACGATACCACGGAGAAACGTGACAAGGCCTTGAATCTAAGTAGAAACGCATAAAGGATCATGCGGCTTTGTTGTGAACATCGTCATGGTTGAAGATGAACCCCATTTTGTTTCGATGGCCATTGAGGTGGC